>MDTE01023327.1_pt1 | contig 10258 bp, 9 predicted proteins | sample 811231 | NCBI WGS metagenome assembly MDTE01 (sample SAMN05326651, study PRJNA326480) | marine metagenome | isolation source: seawater | place: Indian Ocean: Red Sea | collected 2010 | reverse complement strand
TAGAGGAGGACCACCGAGTAGAGGTGGACCCGGCCCTGGTGGACCATCTAGAGGTGGACCGCCAAGTAGAGGAGGGCCACCAAAGAAAGGAGGGCCTCCAAGTAGAGGAGGGCCACCGGGTGGACCTAGAAGAAAACCACCTAGATGATTATAACAGCCAATTAGCAATAATCATCAATGCAAGACCTAGCAATACTACACCCACAAATTGGTCAACAAGTTTTCCTTTTTTCCGCAACTTATCCAATAATGGAGTTCCAGACAATGCAGTCGCTACAATTATGTACCAACTGCCATCAATAATCAAAGCGATTAGAGCTAGAATGAACCTATCTTGAATAGACATACCTGCTTCTACAAATTGACTGAATATGGCCGCAAGAAAAACGAAAATTTTGGGATTGAAAAACGCAATCAAAAATCCTTCGATAAATCCCTTTCTCCCCCCATCAACATTTTCAATTAATTCATCAGAAGTATTCTCCGCCCCCCTTAACATAGCAATACCAATCCAAATTAGAAACACAGCACCTGACAATTCAAGAGCTTGAGCCCAATCAACACCAGCAGATTTTAGCATGGCGATACCGCTTACTGCTAAAAAGGCGTAAATTCCCATTCCAAGACCATGGCCAATACTACAAGCAATTCCCCTATACCTGCCCCCAATTATTGTATTACGAAGAACAACAGCAAGACTTGGACCTGGAGATATTGCCCCACCCATTAATACCAATGCAACTGGAATCAAACTGGTTACATCAACTACCATCGCTATCCTCCTCACTGATACTGTACCTTGACAACAGGTACTTGACTTGAAACAAACGGGTAAAATGTAATTTTTCAATCAAATTAACGGAGCCCAGCATCTTTGAGAGATTTGAGTAATACAGCCCCGATTTCAGAGGGATCATTTGCACATCTGATTCCAGCCGCTTCCATCGCGGCTACTTTCTCAGATGCTGTTCCTTTACCACCACTTATTATTGCACCAGCATGTCCCATTCTCTTACCTGGTGGTGCAGTCATCCCAGCAACAAATCCAACTACTGGCTTGCTCATGTTTTCAGCAACCCATTCAGCAGCCTCTTCTTCGGCAGACCCTCCGATTTCGCCAATCATGACGACGGCGGCAGTTTGAGGGTCTTTCTCAAATGCTGACAAACAATCAATAAAACCAGTACCATTAACGGGGTCGCCACCAATTCCAACGCAAGTTGATTGACCTTCATCAATACTCATCGTTTGAGCCACAGCTTCGTAGGTTAAAGTTCCAGACTTCGAGACGATTCCAATTCTTCCTTTTGCATGAATATGGCCGGGCATGATGCCTATCTTTGCCCCACCAGTATCCCCTGGTGTGATAATCCCTGGGCAGTTTGGACCAATCAGCCTTACACCCTCTATTGACCTTACATGAGCTGTTGCTTTCACCATGTCTAAAGTTGGAATACCTTCAGTAATACATACAATTACTCCTGTGCCCTTGACATCATTGAATGCATCTGCGGCTTCAATTATTGCAGCGCCGGCAAACCTAGGTGGGACGTAAATAACACTCGCATCAGCATCTGTTGCTTCAATGGCTACTGTCATTTTATCCCATACAGGCACCTCTTTTTGTCCCAAATCAACAGTTTGCCCACCTTTTCCAGGAGTGACACCTCCGACGATGTTAGAACCAAATTCTACACTCTTTGTTGCATGAAATGTTCCTTGGTTACCTGTAATCCCTTGTACGAGGATCTTTGCGTCTTCTTCAATCCAAATTGCCATTATTCATCACCTCCAATTAGGGAAACTATTTTTTCAGCCCCTTCGGCCAAAGTTTCAGCAGTGTGAATATTCAAATCACTAGCAGCAAGAATCGCTCTTCCTTCCTCATAATTTGTCCCAACTAACCTTACGACAAGAGGATCTTCCAATCCAAGTGCTTGAGTAGCACTAATTACCCCCCTTGCAATAATGTCACAGCGCATTATTCCACCAAAAATATTGACTAATATCCCCTTAACGTTAGGATCTTCTAGAATGATACTGAATGCTGTTTTCACCTGTTCTTCATTTGCACCACCTCCAACATCTAGGAAATTTGCGGGCTCACCACCATACAATTTGATGACATCCATTGTTGCCATTGCTAAACCAGCCCCATTAACTAAACAACCTATATTTCCATCTAATTTAACATAAGATAAACCTGCTTCTTTAGCACGAATCTCAGTAGATTCTTCTTCCGAAAGGTCTCGTAATTCAACAATATCGGGGTGGCGAAATAGTGCGTTTTCATCAAAACCCACCTTAGCATCTAGTAAGATCATTGTATCATCTTCAGTTCTTACAAGAGGGTTAATCTCAACCATAGAACAATCTTTTTCAACAAATAAAGTGAACAAACCTTGAAGCATTTCAACAAAAGAATTGGAAGCATTGCCTTCCAAACCTAGTGAATGGGCTAAATTAGTTGCCTGCTCAACTGTTACTCCTGAATTAACATCAACATGTACTTTGTGAATTGCCTCTGGATTTGATTCTGCAACTTCCTCAATATCCATGCCACCTTCAGTAGAAGCCATAATCAAAGGCATCTTTTCCTCTCTATCAACTAAAATTGCCAAGTAATATTCATGTTCAATAGCACAACCTGATTCAATATAGAGATTATTGACTATCTTTCCAGAAGCACCTGTCTGTTTTGTAACCAAATTATTGCCTAAAATGTTAGTAGAATAATTTTCAACATCTTCTCTTGAAAATGCAATTTTAACTCCACCTTGCATAACTTCGTCGCCATTAACTGGATTGTATAATGTACCTTTACCCCTTCCACCTGCGTGAATTTGACTTTTTACAGCGACTACTTTGCTGTTTAATTTATCATAAGCAGATAGCGCTTGCTCAACGCTAGTGCAATGTACTCCTGCAAGAACTGGAAGACCAGCATCTCTGAACAGATTCTTTCCTTGATATTCATGAATGTTCATGTCCCAACACCTGTGATGCTCACGCCAAATGAAGCCCGTCTTTGAACACTTGCCCGCGGCGATGATAATCAAAGACACGGAATCTTTGGAGCAATCCATTGAAATGAAGGGGTTAAGACGGAGCTTACGGGGAGTGGCATGCAGGTCATAGTACTAGCCGGGGGATTTGGTACAAGACTTAGGCCATGGACTAACCATGTTGCAAAGCCACTTCTTCCAATGTTAGACAAAACTCTCCTTGAAAGAGTGGTTGAGGCTTTGCCAGAAAATCTAGTCGATGAAGTGATACTTGCAGCCGGATACAAAATTGATGAGATGCGGACTCATTTTGCTTCTGTAGAATTACCTTACAAAGTCACAATCGTTGAAGAAACTGAACCACTAGGAACTGGCGGAGCAATTGCAAATTGCCGAGATTACCTACGAAATGAAACTTTTTGTGTAATGAACGGGGACCTATTATCCAGTGTGCCTGTACAAGAAATGCTGGAATTTCACAATTCACAAGGTGGTTTAGCAACCATTTCATTGTGGGAAGTTGAGGATCCTACTCGCTTTGGAGTATGTGACATACAAGAAGATGGAAAAATATACCAATTTCAAGAAAAACCTACATTAGAAGATGCTGTCAGCAACATGATAAATGCTGGATGCTACATTCTAGAACCTCAAGTATTCGATAGAATGCCAAATGGGCCACATAGCATGGAGAGAGATGTATATACACCAATAGCATCAGAAGGACTCCTGAATGGGTTCGCATTCCAAGGACATTTTGTAGATGCAGGTACTCCATCTTCATGGCTTGATGGGATGCAGGTATGTATTGCAGGGAAAAGATGGTCAACTGGACGATTAAATGGCAACTCTTGGTTTGGTGAAGGAATTTCTAATGGTGGTGAAACGTCTTTTAGCGCAATAGGCCAAAATACAACAATTAATTCTGGCGCTGAAATTGTTCGTTGCGCAGTATTAGATAATGCTATAATAGGAGAAAACGCAACAATTGTTGAATGTTTAATTGGAGAAGGAGCAACTATTAGCAATAATTCAGAATTAGTCAGCGTTGTTGTAGACTATGGTGCAATAGTTCCCGAAGGACATTCACAATTTGGAGGAGTTTATCCACCTGAAAGCACAGATTGATGCGAGGCGTGTCAATTATGGCTACACGAAGATATGATATTGACTGGCTTCGCGTAATTCTATTTGCTTTGCTCATTTGGTTTCACTATGCAGTATTCTCTCTTGGGCAATTAGAGGGCGAAGAAAGTAATATGAAATTATTCAATCTACCCCTATTTGTTATCATAGGAGTAATGCATCAGTGGAGATTAGCCGCCTTGTTTGTAATATCTGGAATGGGAACGGCATTCGCATTCCGCAGAAGAACTTGGAAAACATATCTAAAAGAAAGAGGCACTAGACTAGGAATTCCTCTATTATTTGGAATCTATATTCTCTGGTTCGGCATTTTTGAATTTGAATCTAAAACTAAGTTATTGTTTACAATATTTCCAGGTGCAGAAAATATGCCATATGGGCACCTTTGGTTCATCTATAATCTACTAATTTACTCCGTTCTATTAACGCCTTTATTCTCTCATGTTAGAAATAACCCTGAAGGAAATTTAGTACGATCGGTTCGTTCTATTCTTTCTACCCGATATGGACTTGGTATCATGTTATTTCCGCCATTAATCCTCAGTCTAAACGGAATATTGTTCAAACCATGGGGATTTGGAGAAGTCGGCATGTGGTGGGAATTTCCACGTTATATGTTATACTTCATGTTCGGTTACCTAATGATTGCAGCAAAGGAAGAATACTTTGTAGCGATAGATCGGGTAAGAATACCCGTCACGATATTGACACCTATACTTGCTGTTATTTGGTATATGATTAGTGAATCAATAAACATTCCAGAAATAATGTCAGGGGGTTGGGTAGAACACGGATTTCCTGCCTTCTCAACAAATGCTACTTTAGCAGCATTTATTCAATCATTTCACGCATGGTTTTGGTGCTTATTCATATTTAGCTGGGCCTCAAAGTTACTCAATAGACCGAGCAAATGGTTGTCCTATCTCAATGAAGCTGTATATCCTACTTACATAGTTCATATGCATCTAACATTCTTCCCAATAGCAGTCTTTGGGATTCTAGGATTTGGATATTACCTCGGTCTTGCATTTGGTACAATACTGGTTACAATTGGAGTAATAATTTGCTTTGAAATTATAAGACGTGCTAAATTTGCAAGAATATTATTTGGAATAAAAGGTGGCCATGAAGAAGTTGCAAAAATATTTCCTTACAACCATATTGAAGAAAAAGTACCTAGGGTAATACTTTCAGTATTTTTTCACATAATTGCAATTGCAATGACTATCGGGCTTCTGATGTTAATTATTGGCGCTGGAATGTTGGCTTAAGGTTAAATATAGATGAAAATATCGGAAAACAATTTGAGGCTTGGTAATGGATTTACGCAAATTACAAACCAAAGATATTCCATCCATTTGGCTAATTAATCAAGAAGGTCTACCTGGAACTGGGGAAATTTCTGAGAAGGAAATTGCAGATTTACTCACCCTATCGGAACTTTCCCTAGGGGCTTATGAAGAAAATGAATTGGTTGGATTTGTTCTCTGCCTTCCACCTAATACAAGATATGGAAGTCTAAACTATGCTTGGTTCAATAATAGGTACGAAAATTTCCTCTATGTTGACAGAATAGCCGTATCTGAAAATCACCGAAACTGTAAAATTGGAACTAAATTATACAAAGAGGTGATTTCTCATGCTAAACAAAATAACTGCCCTATAGCTGCTGAAGTTAGTCTGAAACCACCAAATCCTGACTCATTAAGATTTCATGAAAGGAATGGTTTCAATGAAATTGGGGTACTTCATCACGAAAGTAAATCTGTGACAATGATGATGCGATTATCTTGAATCATTTCAAAGATTAGATACTAAATCTGCTAAGACTTTTTCTGGCTCAGTGGATTTTGTAACTCCACTTGCTAACAGTACTCCTTCTGTGTTCAATTTAATCGCCATTGCAACATCTGCCCCATTCTTCACTCCCGCTCCACAAAGGACGCGAACATCTGGATTGACTGACTTGACAATTGCAGCAGTACCTGAAACAATTTCAGGGTCGGCAGTAGTGACCGAAACATCACCGCCAATCAATTCTGGTGGCTCTACTGCAATCATAGTAGGTGCAAGGGCAGCAAGTGCTCTAGCCTCATCTAAATCTGCCGCACAAGCGCAAACGGGAAAACCTTCAGGAAGTTGTTCAAGCAGATTTTCTACATGATCTAGAGACACCTTATGCTCAGCATGATTGATGATTGTCCCACTAGCTCCTCGCTCCATTGCTGTTGATGGATGGAGCCAACCTGTATTAGAACCAAAACCAATCGGGTCAAGATGTTGAGTCCAGACTTGCAAGGAAGGGGCTGCTGCCACAACTGACGAAAGGTCAAAAGCAGATACTACGGCCACAAAATCAGCCAAATCTGTGGATGAATCTGCTACCTCCATTGCTCTAGCCAACTGCTCAGCACCAACACCATGTGCTGTCTCGTAGGTCTTGAAATTGACAACTATCAGCGGTCTCATTACCACACGCCACCAACAACAATTTGTTGAACCCTTTGGCGCATATCTACAAGATTAATCAATCAAGATTTGGATAATACATTCCATTAGGGGCAATTTGGGGGAGGAGATATTGCTCATCTGTAATCAATGCAAAAATCTGAACATCCATGCTCTCAAGCAACTCTCTTGAACATGGCTCCCATTCATTTGCAATCCCATCACAAGTTGCAGTGTCATTGAGAATACCCATGTTACTGACTTGAGCCCAGTAAATATACTCGATAGCCATGCAATCATAATTACATGTTTCATCATCATAATGATACCAAGCATCTTCAGGATAAGTACCCGGGTGTTCAATAAATTGGCCACCACGTGCCTCGTCCATTGCACTAGTCAGTAACGAAGAGCCTGGTTGTAATCCAAAAGCATCAGGATAAATGTGGGCGTGGCCACGGTGATTGATCGTATGTATTATTTCCTCTACGGTAGCATCTGAACCCCAATGGCCTGTTTGGGTGGGGTCAACTTCTCGTGCAAATAGGACTGCACCTACGCCTTGACCATGATAATTCTCTTCAAAATCTCGGTATCCTGGTGAGCCATCGTAATCAAACATAGGAATCATCGCACTGACATTTTGAAGGCGGCTGAGTAGTACTGAATCGTCAACTTCCCCATCTTCATCATTATCCAGTAATTCGGCTAATACTGAAGCAGCATGGAGAACCTGATCATTTCGCAATCCTGATTCAGCATATATTCCCAAACCGAATACATCTACATATTTGGTAAAGCAACCCATACCACTTTGGTTGGGATTCGGGTTTGCTTGAATTACAAAATTTGAGACATTTGACACAAACTCTGATTCAAGTTGCTCTGTGTCACAATCTTGAGTTGGATTATTTCCTGAACCGCCATCAGACCACCCAAGACCGCCTTCATTTATTTTGAATACCTCTGTCAAGTTGAAAGGTTGCTGATAATATCGCTCTGAATTCAAATCAACCCATGACTGAGCGTATTCTAATGCAGAATTATCACGTCCCCAATTTTCTTCTAATTCCAAGGCAACAGCTTCGTATGCTAAATCGTCATATTCATCATGAAAACATCCTACTGCAGTACCATAATTTTGAAGTTCATATTCAGCAATAAATGAATAAACCGCCGCTTGAAATGGGTCGTCAGGCCAATTCATATTTTCACAATCGGAAAATAAATAATCAAATTCGCCCGATTCCCAAAGGTCATTCAATGCAATAGAACTCAAAATAAGAAAGAAAACAACGGCAGGGACAACAATATATTTCCATGGTGGTTTCTTGGGTATTGTAGGGGCTATTTCATCCATAGGTCCCCAATCTTCCACTATGAAAGTAGGTGGTTTAGAACCAAAATCATCTTTTTCATGTCTAAAGTTGCTCATTAAACCCCACCCACCCTACAGACTTCATTTCTAATTATCCCATGGAACTTCTGTAGCACCGCGAATCCAGAGTTGTTTAGTATGGAATTCTAGTAATGCTGGAGTTTGCAAACATGGCTCGCCATCGGACTGAACGACTAATGGAGGGGAATGAGAATCATCTGAAGGATTTCCATCACTATCTAGTGAGCGAATCTCAAGACGTGTGCATGGCTTTAGTTCTATACCCCATTTCCCAACATGCTTGCCCTTCTTTAGTGGCCCCATTAACATCAACATCTTGAGTTTAGAAAGACCCCACGCATGGCAAATGAAACCATGATCAAGAATAGGTGAAGCGCCAGGACATACCTTGTATCCGCCCCCAAACATCTCAGAGGTAGTCACGGCTAACATCGAGAAATCCACAATTTCTCCGGGGCCATCATTAATTTTTACCCAAGCCATTTTCTTCTTCCATGGAAGTATCTCAGTAATTCCAAGATAAGTGTACTTAAACGATCCTTTAATCCATTTTCCGCGAGAAAGTTTCGCTCGTGCAGTTGCTGAAGTAACTCCACTATCAGATTCTAAAAATACCCACCTAACGACTCTACCAGGAATATCAGGCTCACCATCCCATTTCGGATTGTTTACTGGTTTTGGATAATCACCTTCTCTAGGAGCGGGAGTTCCTTGTAAACGGAAAGCCCCCACATGGCGATCTTTTCCATTAGTTAACACCTCAATCATTTGTTTTACTTTCTTTAATGGAATGCCATGAGCCCTAGCAACATCGTTACCAGTACCTGCTGGTATTATTCCTAGTGGAATTGATGAGCCCCTCATTCCAGATGCCACTTCATGAACTGTGCCATCACCACCACAAGCAACGATTAAGTCCAAATCATCCCTATTTCTCAAAGAAAATGCAATTTCAGGAGCATGTCCCACTCTTTCAGTAAAATGTGTTTCACACTCAAAACCTGCTTCTGATAGGGCGGGTTCAACTGCCTTCCATCTCTTAAGAGCATGGCCATCGCGGCCGGCAGGATTTACGATACAAGCTATGCGGGGCACGTTACTGCTAACGGGGTCCAGCATTCAAACAATCCGATTAAAGAAAGAAGGCGAAGTGACAAATGGGTGCGGCTTATCCCAAGCCTTGATGAGTGACTCAGAATGGACTGATTTTGAGCGATCTTGTATGCAAAGAGCATTAGAAATTGCCAAACACGGAGAAGGACAGGTGTCTCCAAACCCCCCAGTAGGTTGTGTACTTGCAAAAGATGGGGAAATTATTGCAGAAGGATGGCACGATCACTTAGGAGATTTACACGCAGAACAAGCAGCAATTGCAGATGCTGAAGCAAGAGGAGTGTCAACAATTGGCTCTACTGCGTTTGTTACTCTTGAACCATGTAACCACCATGGCAGAACACCCCCTTGTACTGAAGCCTTACTTTGGGCCGGAATTAAGGAATTAATCGTTGCAACACCCGATCCTAATCCAAATGTCAGGGGTGGCGGAATTGAATTTTTGAAAAATGAAGATATTCATCGTGTGCGAGTTGGACTACTACAAGAAGAAGCACAAAAGCAGATGGCTGCCTTCATGTGTTGGTGCAAAACAAGACGGCCCCTTATAACTCTAAAAGCAGCACTTGACATCAATGGTAATGCTGATTCTAATGCACAAATACCTAAGAGATTTACTTGCGAAGAATCATTAGATTTCGTACATGAATTGAGGAAAAAATGTGATGCGGTTCTAATTGGAGTTAACACTGTTATTCGTGATGACCCCAAATTAACTGTACGTAGAGTACCACTAGGAAAAGGCAAGCAACCCCTAAGGATTATTCTAGATCGTCACCTTAGAACCCCACGAGATTGCAAACTTGCAACAGATGGTGGCCGTACTCTGGTTTTGTACTGCAAAGATGATGGCGGAGATTTCCCTACTGAAACTTATTGTTTACCTGAACTAGGGCCTAAAGAAAATGGAATGGATATGGAGCAACTTGTTGATTTCCTAGGGGATTTGGAATTACAGAGAGTATTAATTGAAGGTGGCCCAAATGTATGGAGTCGCTTCCTAAAGGCAGGTATTGTTGATGAAGCCTACATTTTTCATTCTAAAGTTAACCTAGGTGAGGGGATTGAAGGGGGTATTACATCTGAAATTCTTCAAAATGCTGGTCTTTCATTAAGAAATAGTGAAAACGTTGGTGACGACCGGTTG
>MDTE01085373.1_pt1 | contig 10259 bp, 15 predicted proteins | sample 811231 | NCBI WGS metagenome assembly MDTE01 (sample SAMN05326651, study PRJNA326480) | marine metagenome | isolation source: seawater | place: Indian Ocean: Red Sea | collected 2010 | reverse complement strand
ATGGAGAGCAGCTGGAGACAAATCTACAGATTTTTCTTTTTATACAAAACGTGGAACATTAGCTGGCGTTTATTCAAGTACATTAATCTATTGGATTGGAAATAATGATAAAACTATAGATAGTATCGAAAGTTTTTTAGATCGCAGGCTAGATAATATTGCCAAGTTTGGCAAAATATCTAAACCATTTAAAAATAATTTCAATTCTCTATTTAATTTTTTTCAAAATATACGTTATTCAAATAACAACAATCACCAAGTTTAAATAATCTTATATTGTATTCATAATGCCAATAAAAATACCAAATAAATTACCTGCCAGGCAACAATTGGAAAAAGAGCAAATTCAACTCATTTCCAGTGAAACTGCTCTTAGACAAGACATCAGACCAATGAAAGTTCTCTTACTTAACCTTATGCCAAAAAAAAGAGAGACAGAAGTTCAATTTGCTAGATTGCTTGGTAACAGCCCTCTTCAAATTGAATTAACTTTGATGACAACAGCAAGTTACACTCCTACCAATGAGGAAAAGGGTTACCTTGATGAATTTTATTTTAAGTTAGATGATATTAAGAACCATTTTTTTGATGCTTTAATTATAACTGGAGCTCCAGTAGAAACTCTACCTTTTGAGGAAGTGAATTATTGGAACGAATTACAAGACATAATAAACTGGTCTTTAACGCATGTTTTTCAAAGAATGGGTGTTTGTTGGGGAGCTCAAGCCTTATTATTCTATCGTTATTCAATTCCTAAACATCAATTAAAAGATAAGATTTTTGGAGTTTATGATCACAAAATTAACCCTGCAAGGCTTCGCTTAATGCAAGGTTTTACTGATATCTTCCCAATGCCAATATCAAGGTATACAGAAACAAGACATGAAGACATAAAAATTATTCCCAGTATAGAAGTTTTAGCCGAATCCTCAACCACAGGAATTGGGATGATAATTGACAATCAAACAGATGATCTTTTTATTTTTAACCATTTAGAATACGACGTAAATACATTAGACCAGGAATACCAAAGAGATTTAAAAGCCAAAAAAAATATTCTACTACCTTACAATTACTATCCGAATGATAATCCAAATAAAAAACCTTTAAATAAATGGCGTCCCTTTGCTTTTCTTCTTTTTGCAAACTGGCTAAATCAACTTTATCAGAAAACACCTTATGACTTAACTACCCTCGCCAGGAACAGCCAATAGCTTAATAATTTTTAATAATGTTGAGACAAGCTAATATTCATAAAAAATATAAAAGGAAAATTTTTATGCAATAATATCTGGCAAAATTAAAGATTGAAGATTTTTAATTTCATCTTTAAGAGTTAGCTTGCGCTTTTTTAACCTTTGTAATTTAATTTGATCAAAAGGAACCATTTCATTTAACCTTGATATAGTATCATCAAGGTCTGAGTGCTCTTCTAAAAGTAATTCCAATTTTTTGTTTATTTTTTCACTGTTCGTTATCATATTATGGTAACTCAGTTATAGAATTAATTTGTACTTCTGAAGCTGCAGGATCTCCACCTGATTTTATGATTGCTTTATTCAAGTCATCTTGCCCACAAAGTTCAAGTAAAACAGGATGCTTTGCTGTAATATTTAAGATATTCCAATGAGTTCTATTACGAATCTTTTCTATTGTATTTTTGGTTGTGCCAATCAATCGAATAATCTGAGAATCTTTAAGCTCGGGGTGATATTTAACTAACCAAGCAACTGCATCTGGCTTATCCCCTCTTTTAGACAATGGTACATATCTTGGCCCATCAGTTCTTGCAGTGGGTTGAGGTAAATTTGATGTAAGAGCTTTTAAGGATGCACTTTCATCACTTTCACATCTTTTAATTTCTTCCAAGGAAAGTTGACCATTTTCTATTGGATTGAACCCAATTATACCTTGGTTGACTTCACCATCTGCTATAGCTTGCACTTCTAGTATATGAAGATTACAATATTCTGAAATTTGAGAAAAAGTTAAAGCTGTATTATCTATTAGCCATACAGCTGTAGACTTAGGCATTAATGGTCCCGTCATGACTTATAACTCCGAAATTGATAATTTACAAAATTAATTCAAAAAAGTATTTATTCATAATATGGAATAAAAACAATTATACATTCTTAATATAATTTTAAAAGGAAATTTATCATGGATGAGCTAGAAGAATTGAAACCACAAAGCAAAGACATTGAAATGGAAAGATGGAATATTGAAGATTTGGAATTATATGTAAAAAATTTGCATGATGAAATAGATAAAGTTAATCAAATTTTAAAAAGCAAGAAAGGTGTCACAGACACTGCAGCAGCACTATTTAATAATCAATAATTTTAAAATGAATAGAATTTAATATCTTCTCCTTTATAACTTATAAAATTGGATTTTAAATTCTCTAAAAAATCGACCGACACCAAATAAAATGTCCTTCCTAACGTTCTTGTCATTAATTTAAATTCCCTGTTGAAATCATGACCTTCTGAAAACCCTTTAAAATCAGCATCCAGTATAATCAACCTTCGTCGAATTTTATTACGATGAAATATTCTAGCTGTAACTTCCTGTCCTACAAAACATCCTTTATTAAAAGATATATGGCCTGTTTTGTCCATCCAGTAATCAAGAGGCAAAGCTTCACCACGAGGAATTTCTTTACTTCCTTCTGGCAAACATAACTCATGCCTTAATCTATTATATTCTAATTCTAACCCTTGGTCGTTTTTACCCAGCCCAACTTTAGCTATTACTCTTTTTGGCAATTTCATATGTCTTGGATCAGCTGTGGAGTTAACTGTTTCATTGGGACATAAACAAACATTCCAATCAGTTAGATTTATAATATCAATTTTGCTTCTTAACCTGTATATTTTAAGTTTTTTTATTAAATCTTCTGTCTCTAATTTTTCGCAATCAACAAAGACAGACAAACCTTTTTTATCATTAAAATTTTTATGTAAAATAAAATCGAAGAGAACCCTACCCTGAGGACTTAAAAGACAAGATGCAACTGATTTCCCCTCCAATAACAAAGAAATATCTCCAGTTACAATTGACTGAAGAAAATCAAATGTTTCCTCTCCTGAAACCCCTATCACTGATCGATTATTTAAATTTGTGAACGATTGAATATTCATAACAATAAAAATATTATATATTTAAATTAAATTATACTTTAAATTTATCAACTATCTAGGTGAAATGTATATTTTGATATGATGAAAAAGTTAACTTCAATAATTCTATCTATAATTATATTTAATTTTTTCGCCTGTTATTATCTTTTTGCATCGGAAAACTATGGAGATGCAATGAGATGGTACGAACAAGAAAGTACTAACCTTTCTCCTCGTCAAATTTATATTCTTGCCCTAAATGCTGAACAAAAAGACTTAAAAGCAAAATCAATCTATTATTATAGAGAAGCAGCCAAACAGGATTTGGTAGCGGCAAAAATAAGACTTGGAATAATTCTTTCTTCATCCATGCATAAAAAACATCAAATTGAAGCTAGAAAGTGGTTATTAGAAGTTGTTCGAGAAAAAAATATAAACGTAATTTTGACTTTAGCCTGGATGTATGAATTTGGCATTGGAGGAAATTTAAACCTTTATGAAGCACAAAAACTTTATAAATTAGCAGCAAAACTGGGATCTTATGAATCCTTTTTATCACTTGCAAATCTTTCTCTACGTGGAATACATGGAGAGCCAAAATTTATTGAGGCCATGAGTTATACTATCCTTGCTTCAAGAATGAGTGTACCCGGATCCTCGCAACTGTTTGATCAGATATTGCCCCTAATTCAAACAAATCAATGGGATGAAATAGAAATCTCAATTGCTTCTCTTCAAAGTGAAATCAATAAAATTCATATCAATCAATAATTATTTCGCCTAAATATCTTTGAACATAAAATTCTTTATCTCTAGTCCAGAAACATCTTTTGTCATCCGGCCATCCATGCCAGTAATTTTCATATTTTTTAAACCAAAACCTTTGCGTACAAGATAAATAATCAACTTCTACCCAATTAGAACCAATTATAAAATCACCGATTTTTCTTTTTTTTGCTTTTAAGCCTAGAGCACCATTTCTAAAACAGTGACCTTTTCTATTACCCCTACATCCTTCTTGTTGACTGTTTTTGATTTTCAAATGAGATATTTCACCTTCATCTACCAAAAATCCATCATTATCTAACATCTTACATTGATCATCTGGCGGCGAATTACTAATGCTAAATTCACATATAAACCACAAACCATTGAGATTCTGATAATCTGCTTTTGAATTTCCAATTGGTAAGGAACACACAAGAATCCCCACCAGAAGAAACAAAAAATGTTTCAAGCTAAAAATCTGGGAAATCAATAACATTGCTTTGATTTATAAGTTTACATGAAACTGGCTCATCGGGTTCAAAGATCACCTTACCACAGCCCAGCTGTGCGATTTCAAAGTTTTCACCAGGCATAAAAGACTTTCTACCATTTTTTGAACAAGCATCAAGCATATCCTGCCTTCCTGTCCATCTATAAATTTCACTCTGTATCCATTCTTTTTGAGTTTGCAGTAATTGAAGACTTTCATACATAAACCCTTCGAAGTCCATCCCATTACCATGCAAACCATGAACCGCCCACTTCCCACATTCTTTAATAATCACTGGACTGCCTGACGTACCAAATATCATGGGAGGATTTGTCTTTCCATCATGCTTGACAATCTGCCTGGTACAAGAATTATCTCTCGACCCCCAAATTCTACCATTTAAAAGATGACTATCAGAAATAATACCCTGTCCTTGTTCAGGAAGATCCTCTTCAGGTATAAACACATGTCTTGCTTTCGTATTAATTGGCGGAATCTGAGTTGCTATAGGGATAGGTTTTATTGGTATAGAGTTATTGCATTTTTTACAATTTCTATCAACAAGAGCAATCATAATATCATATCCAGGAGGCTCTCCAGTTACTCGCATAGAAATATCTATAACTTTCCCAATTATTATTTTTTTTGGAAATTCTTTACCAGAAACTACATACATATCATTTTTATGATGTTTCCAGTCTGCTGCAGGATTGGTTGAAGCGTCAGCTCCACACCTAGGAACGCTTCCTTTGTCTTCCGGATAGTAACCTAAGATATGACCCTGTGATAAAATAATATCATTTTCTATGAAAGTAACATTCGCACCCCATAGATCTTCGCCCATAGCAATCTTTGCTTGAAAACTAAATTCATTTTTCAAATCAAGCTGCCCACAGTTCTCATTACATTTCAGGACATTGGGCTCACTAAAAACAGGAAATGAATAGAGAAAAAAAACTAATAAAAAAGAAAATACTCTCATCTCTTTGCCTAAAGTGTTTATCAATTTTCGTTCATTCAATTTTTATTATCAATATTCTTTGCCATGATACACAGCATTTCAAACATTATAGAAATACCCAACCATGCGGTTCCACCATTTGGGTCAAATGGTGGCGATACTTCAACAAGGTCTGCACCTATGATATCAACACCATCCAATTCCCTAACAACTTGAATGGCCTGAAAAGAATTTGGACCTCCTACTTCCGGCGTGCCAGTACCTGGAGCAAAAGTTGGATCAACAAAGTCAATATCGTATGAAATATAAGTTGGTTTGCTTCCGACTATATCTCTTGCCTCAGCCATTATATCCTTGATCCCTCGCTCAAAAAACTCTTCTATCATAATTATTTTGATACCTACAGATTTAGCAAATTCATGGTCCTCCTTATCATAAGCTGTACCACGAATACCAATTTGAATAACTCTCTTTGGATCAAGCAAACCTTCTTCCACTGCTCTTCTGAAAGGCGTTCCATGTGTATACATTGTTCCACCAAAATAACTGTGAAATAAATCTGTATGACTGTCAAAATGGATCATACCAACTGGATCACTTTGAACTAATCCTCGAAGAACAGGAAGAGAGCACAAATGATCGCCGCCCGCTGTTAGAGGAGTAATACCTAGTGATTTAACTTTTTTATAAAAGCTACTTATTCGTTCCATTGAGTCATTTATATCAGAAGGATTAGGCCCAACATCACCCAAATCAGCACAATTTACTAAATCAAAAGGCCTTACATCAGTATGACTGTTTTGCGCTCTGATCATAGTGGAATAATCTCTTAATTGACGAGGTCCATGTCTTGGGCCAGGTCTATTAGTAGTTCCTGTATCCCATGGAGTTCCAATAATACCAATCTGAACTTTATCTATATCCTGATCATCCAAATTCAATTGAGGAAGGCGCATAAATGTTGGGACCCCAGCAAATCTAGGAAGATCCATTCCAGACACTGGTGTAAATTTTTTTGTCATTGTTAACCCTTTTTGAATAAATCCTGATTATTTTTTATAATTATAATATTAGATCAGAAAATCCTAAGCTCCAAGAAAGTAATTTTTCAATAAACAAAAGAAAATTATTTTTTGCTGAATTTCAAGAAAATTGAATGGTGCTGCACACTGGACTTGAACCAGTGACCTCTCCCTTCCTTCTCTTTAACCTTTCGATTGTATTTGAGAAGTGGACTGTCTCTTAACCTTAGAACTTTCCTTAGGTTGCTCCCGTTCAGTCTCTACACCTTCAAGATATAATCAAGCTTGGCTCGGGATTGGCATAGGAAAAAACCCTTAGCTTTCCCCGAATTTGAGAGCTTTTCATCTTGAATTTTCATCCAAGAGAGGCAAAATTTACCAAGGGAGTGCTCTACCGCTGAGCTAGTGCAGCATCTCCATTCATATTTTCTATATCAAAAATTTCCAAATAAATCCAATCAGAATTTAAAAACATTTTTTTGAGCAAGATTTTTATTGTATTAACATAATACTGACATATTTTTTATGCTTATTAATTATAAAATTTTATTTTCCAAATGAAATGAGAATAGAATGAAGACAAAAAAATCAGATGAATTAGCTTTACAGCTAAGAGAGAATCTTAAAAAAAGAAAAGATCAAAAAAAAAGTTTAGGGGCAAAAACTGAACAGCTTAGAAATAAAAAAATTGGAACTTCTTCATTATTAGAAAAACAAGACAAATGAAAGAAAAGTTTTGGATAGTTTAATTATTCAAGGTGGTAATCCGCTTAGAGGCAAAATAAAAATCAGTGGAGCAAAGAATGCTGCGCTCCCGTTGATGGCTTGTGGCTTACTTTTAAGCAAAGGTTCTCTCGAATTAACATCTTTTCCAAAATTAGCAGATACCAATTCAATGGCTACTTTATTGATAAATTTAGGTTTAAAGATAGAAATTAAAAATGACAATGCTTTGATTTTTGGAAAACCTAATAACTTCAATGCTCCATATGACTTGGTCAACAAAATGAGAGCATCTATTTTAGTATTAGGCCCTTTATTGACTAGATTTGGATCTGCTAGAGTAAGCTTGCCTGGAGGCTGTTCTATCGGAACTCGCCCTGTTGACCTTTATATAAAGGCGATGAAAGCTTTGGGAGCTAAAGTAAAAATTATCAAAGGGTATGTTGAAGCCCAAGCCCCAAAAGAGGGATTAAAAGGCTGTATAATAAATTTTCCGAAAGTTTCTGTGGGAGCTACTGAAAATACTATAATGGCAGCTAGTTTAGCTAAAGGTGAAACAATAATCACAAATGCCGCTAAAGAACCTGAAATTATCAATTTAGCAAATTGTTTAAATGAAATGGGTGCTAATATTTCTGGAGCAGGTACAAATGAAATTAAAATAACTGGCGTAAAAGTTCTTTTAGGAACTAAATGCAAAGTTATTTCTGATAGAATTGAGACAGGGAGTTATGCAATTGCATCTCTTATGACCAAAGGAGAACTAGAATTAAATAACGCTGAACCATTATACTTAAGTGAATTGAATGAGACTCTATTAAAATCAGGAGCAATTATCAAAACCTCCCAAGACAAAATTTTTGTATCTTCTAAATCAATTTTACCAGTAAATGTTGAAACTAGTGTCTATCCGGGGTTCCCGACAGATTTACAAGCACAATTTATGAGTTTGATGTGCATTGCTAATGGAAAATCAGAAATTAAAGAAAATATTTTCGAAAATCGATTTATGCATGTACCTGAATTAATCAGAATGGGCGCAAAAATTAATGTCAATGGGGGTATTGCAAAAATTAAAGGAGTGAAGAAGCTAAATGGAGCTCCAATAATGGCAACAGATTTAAGAGCATCAATTTCATTGGTAATAGCTGCTTTAAGTGCAAAAGGTGAAAGTCAAATCTCTAATGTTTTTCACTTGGACCGTGGATATGAAGATATAGAAAATAAACTTTCTAATTGTGGTGCCAAAATTAAAAGAGTCTTCAATAAATGACGAAATCAATAAATAAATTCCAGATAATTGGGTACGATAAGGAAGATTTTGAAATAGTTTCAAGTCTTTTACAAGACTCTATTTCCCTTGCTTCAGACTTTTACTTTGATCTAGAAGATAATCAGTTTTTCATGATTGTCGGAAGGTATAAAAGAGAGGAAAAAAACATTATTAATTCAATGAAACGATCACTTGCAGGACTATGTTTTGATAATGTTGTCAATGTAAAGAAAATGAATTTTCCAGACCTCAACTCATCTGAAACTCTTAACTTATTATCAATGATTAAAAATAAAGATTATCTCCACATATATTTTTCAGGAAATATAGAGTTAAAATTAATTGGAAAGAAGATTTCAGTTAGATTGGATGATTTAAATCAAGAATGGCCTACAATTTTCACTCCCTACCATAATGTATAATTTATTGAATAAATTATAAAATTATCGCATATTAATTACTTTTTATTCTTATAGCATAAAATTGAACTTAAAAATTAATGGCCTCTAAAAATCAAAAGATAGTTAAAATAGAACTTCTTGAGCAAGTACAAGAAAATATTTCACCTGAACAAAAACAAGAGAGATCTATAGCTATTTATGACTTGATGGAAAATAATTCATTTCATTTGGTTGGCCATACAGGGCCTTACCATTTATACTTGTCCAAAGAGGCAAGACATCTTCTTTTTGAGATTAAATCTATAGAAGAAACCCTGATCAATTCTTTCTATTTAGCTCTGGGGCCATTTAGAAAATTGATTAGAGACTACAACCAAATTTGTGAGAGTTACTATGATGCTATAAGAACAAAGCCTCCTTCACAAATACAGGCCATAGATGTGGGCAGAAAAGCTCTACATGATGAAGGAGCAAATCTAGTTATTGAAAGGCTCAAAGGCAAAATTGAAATCAATAATGAAACAGCGAGAAGATTATTCACATTAATTTCGATACTAAGGACCAGACAATGAGTATAAATATTATTAGTAGAATTGATCCAATTCCTAAGTCGGTTCTCTTTGTTTGCGATTTAAACTCAATAAGGTCTCCAATTGCCGAGTCATTTTTAAAAAGCTGGGTTCAAAAAAAAATCTTTATTGACAGCTGTGGAATTGGTGCAGGAGTTATTGACCCAATGGTTATAGAAGTTATGGGAGAAAAAAACTATGACCTTTCAAATCATAAATCTAAATCTTTAAGTCAATTGGATGATAGTAATTTTGATTTAATGATAGCTTTTTCAGAACATTCATATAATAGCTCAGTTGAGTTTACCAAGACATTATCTTGCCAAGTGGAATATTTGCCCATAGCCGATCCAAGTCTTGCTATAGGAAATAGAGGGCAAAAATTAGAAAGCTATCGCAATGTCAGGGATGAAATTTTTTCTAAGTTAAATAATCTGTTTAGAGATCATCAATAAATATATTGTTGATTTTTCTAGATAATTTTAATAAATTATATTTTTTACAATACAGGGCGATTGAAGTATGGCAAAAGAAGGTGTTATTGAATTTTCAGGAGTGGTCTCGGAACTTCTTCCTAACGCAATGTTCAGAGTTACTTTAGAAAATGATCATCAAGTTCTTGCACATACAAGTGGTAAAATGAGAAAGAATAGAATTCGTGTTTTGGCAGGCGATAAAGTGAATGTAGAAATGACGCCATATGATTTAACCAAAGGTAGAATAACTTTTAGGCATAAATAATTAATCTCCAGAAGAGGGTTCACTTCTAGTTGAACACCTTAATTAAGTGAAAAAAAAACAACTTATTTTAGCTTCTTCCTCACCGCAAAGGCTAATCTTATTGAAAACAATTGGTGTAATTCCTGATAAAATTGTCCCCGCCAACATAGATGAAATTCCAGAAAAAAACGAAAAACCCAGAGATTT
>MDTE01176169.1_pt1 | contig 10260 bp, 9 predicted proteins | sample 811231 | NCBI WGS metagenome assembly MDTE01 (sample SAMN05326651, study PRJNA326480) | marine metagenome | isolation source: seawater | place: Indian Ocean: Red Sea | collected 2010 | reverse complement strand
GTGAGGCCCCCTCCCCTACCCCTCTATAAGATCCTGAGGTAAATAACCCGTACTAACCGGCAATTACCCGGGTTATTAACCCCGGGCGGCGCCGGGTTAATAACCCCTCAGGTAAATGCCAACCTAGGGAAGTGTGGTATGTGCAACCTAGAACGTGCTCACAATTCGCAGCCACCAACAAGGCCAAGTCACAGAGCCCCCTTCCGCGCCCCAGGGAAGGCCCTGGGAGGATGGACCGGTGGAGCTCAGTGCTGGTTATGATGAACAAACGCCCACCGCATGAGAGCCGCCCGGGCCCAGGACGTTCCTGCACCCAACTCCATTGTCAACTTCAAGTTCTCTTGTTGGGCCCGTACTGGTGGAATATAGATTTGCCTGTGGAAGGCGCCGAACTTTAATTTCCCCGTCAGTTGGGCAATGTACAGTAATTTGTCAGTAACGAGGTTATATGAGCTGCCCGATGCTAATTTAGTGTCGTACACAACTCCTGTGCATTCAGCTGTGTTGCTTCTTACACCGACACCTGGACTTGGGTAGACGCCAGCCGGTACGTATATTCAAAGTAGATGCCCACGCCCGACGATTGAAGCAAGGAGCTTTGTCTTGTTTCGCTCTTCAAAAGCAAGCAGTCGGCTCTGCCATGATTCAGTAGACTCATCCTCGAATGGCAAAAGGGCCAAAGTGTAAAGTTCTCGGGCATTGCGATGGAGTTGGTCACATGAGGCTCCTTTGAGACCATGGAGATGGAGGAAGGTAGCTAATCTTGGGGCACTCCAGCCTTGACGTTCTTCTTTGAATTTCATCTCAGTTTTGCAGCGCCAAAGGCATGATTCTCCCTTCTTTGTCATACTAGACTTGAAATTACCGAGCCACAGCCACGCCCCAGGAATCCCATCTAGCTCCCGGGCTCCCTGTCTGGTGTGCACAAGAGTGTGAACAAGCTGAATGCCATTCTGTTGGATACTTGTTTGAGAGAGTTGGGATCGTAAGACACCGTAAATAATGGGCAGGGCATGTGATGAGGCTAAGCTGGCGTGAATATCTCCCAAAACAACAGTTACTTGCTGTAGCATCGCAACTGCCGCTGCGAGGGCATTTATGCCCAGCTCAACCTCATCGTTTCTTCGAGCAGTGTAGTTTTGGATGGCAGCAATTAAGCTAAAACATGTCTCAGCCACTCCAGCATCGCGTAGCGTGGTACCGGCTGAGCTATCGTACGAACTTAGTTGCTCGAGGATTCGGCAGGCCATCTGGAGGAGAACAAAGGCAAACTGGATCTGTTGTCTATCCAAGCCGGGTATTGGGCTCGTGGCTGGCCCAGGTTCAACGTTCTCGGCTTCTCCCAGGTACGACATGCCCAGCCAAATATTTTCAACGATTGTGTGATAAGACATTGGGTGGGGCTTATGTTTGAGCCCTTTTGTTGGTGCGTCTGAGTCACCTCGGTGACAAAAAAAGAGCAGGGCGTGCTGGGATGCAGATGAGGTAGTTGCTGCAACAAGGGAAGTCAAAAGGTTGCAGCGGTAGGACGTATGCCGCCCTGAATTCCTGTGATGCAAAACATTTCAAGGCGGACTAGACTGCACGTAGACGCCGCTGCGAGATGACAGTAAAGCACCAAATACTGCAAGTGCAGTCTTGGGCCTGGCTGAAAGGCAGTCTCGTGTGGCATCACATTTAGCCAGCGCAGCCAAAATCCCTGCACACAGCATTTGGGCTTCTTGTAGAAGTTCAGATGGATGATGAACATGGTCGTCTGCTGCGTTGAACACAGTTGTTGATCTGTTCATGTTTTCCATTAGCTGCATAATAAAATGCTGGACAACTTCAAGCATGCCGTGCCTTACAAGTGCGATGCAGCCTACTTCCGTGCCACAAAGTGCACACGCAGCACGGAGACTTTCGTTCACAGCCCGCTGGTGATCTGCATTTCTGAGAGATTTGACGAGCATTGGCACCTAGATGGGGACGGATGATACCAATTTGACGGTAATACAAGGCCGACTTACATTATGAATGGTGCATGTGTGATGCGTAGTACCAAACGTATGCCCCTAATGTAGAAATTGTAGTGATGCCCACCAGAGCCATCTCAGATTTGGGTACGCACCATTGGGTACGCCGAAACGAGTCCTATGTTAACTCTGACACAGTGATCATGTCGCTTCACTGTCAAATTCCTGTGCCATTTCGATCTTACTCTGCCAGCCTAGGGATATGGATTTTTGCAAGGGATTTCAATTGTGCTGACCAGTGCTCGTCTGACAACACTTTTTGTCATCGAAGAATCAGCCGCTATCTGGAACAGTTTCCAACGTTCCTGCATTATGGGGTCGCATGGAGTAGCTAACTTATCTGAACTTCCACAGCAAGACCAATATCCACCACCTGAGTAACGTCCTAAGCGGTACTGTTTTTTTTTCCAGCGGCCAGGGTGCTTCAACTTTCCTCCCGGAATAAATCTAGGCAGTGCATAACATTATTTAGAAGCCAGCTTACCGATTAAATTGTTCCTTGAATGGAGTGGTAGTGATCGTCGAATTTCCCCACATCTTTTTTCACAAGGCTGATTGTATATTATAAACGGAGAATCTTGCGTAATTACATATAACTGTACACCGTGGAAGGATAGCGAAGGATTCCATTGATTTCCGCTGGGTCACTTAGACGTAAATGTATGGAGTATCATACCCACCGGGGGGGGGTTGGGGGTGTCTATACTGCAGTACGGTACTTTATCCTTGTAGGAGCGGAGTATGCTGGTCTAGATAGTGTTGGTGGTCTCGGCGTATGTTAGACAGTATCAGCGCCTTTGGCATCTGTTAAGCGATCGACGGCGGCCGGGGTCCTGCCGCAGATCCATTCAAATGTTGCGGGGTACCGGTCGCGAAAAAGGAATAAAAGGTTCTGTCAGTTTTCGACTGGCAAGCCACGTTCGATTCGGTCGCCGGGGCGGCCGCACGCATCATCATGCATGACAACGTCTACTCGACGGGACTTACTGCGGAAGTCGAGGGGCGACTGTCATTGAGCAAAAAGCCTACATGCGCGGAGTTGACAGATCAACCTTGACGCCCCCCACTGCGTCCTGGCGGCAGCTGAGCTTTTCAACACGATCACGCGGAAGTTCGGTCTGCCAACGCTGACGGTTGCGGCAAAGGATTATGCACTGCAGCAGCCCCGCGGGCAGGGCAATATAACAACAGGTAGTGTTTTTGTCCAACAAGGAAGTGCAGACATCAGCAAGCTCTATGTCCTGACGTCTGGTGCGGTGGGCGGTCTTCGTCGATGGTGATCACAAGCGGACCCTCGCTGCACCAGCCTTGTTTGGCGAGCTTTCTGTTATCTATGGACGGCGCGCATAGCCGAGGCTCGCGTCGTGGAGGATTATCGTGGCTCAAGTGGCCCGGTCCTCTTCACGCTCCACACAAAGGTACCTGACCGTGTGACTCTCAAGAAGACCAGTGACAACATATCATGCAGGTGCCTGGGAGGAATTCATGGCCATGGAGATTGGACATCGCACCGCAGCTGGGACTAGTGACGGCGTTGACACGTACACGTCGAGCGCTGCCGGGCGGCGATGATGATTTTTACCGGGTTTGTGTGATGTAGTATATATTCCCACCAAGTTTTCTACCAGTTGCCCCATGATAAGACGCCCGCCGGGCCTACCGTAGTGACTAGTAGTTCAAGTTGAAAAGTTTTACTCTTCAAGTTCCTGCCAGTGCCAGTGGGTGACCAGGGGGGTGATTCACAGGCAAATAACGGGTAATTTGCACTGGCAACCTAGGTTTTACTAGACTTTTTACTAGTCCAAGTCGAACTAATAGTACTAGTACTAGAGTATCATGATAGTAACTTGAAGCCGGGACTCGGAGTGTACTAGAGGAGATACAAGACTCGGAGGTCTAGAGTTACAGCAAATTTAGGGTTTGGTGTCCGCCCTTCCTGGATTCAAATTCTTATTCAAGTGGGGGCCCGGGGGGGGGGATTTTGGAATCAACTCGAAGCAGGCTTCCAAGTGGCAAACTATGGCAGTCTCTTGTGCTCGTCGACCCACGGTTGACGAAAGGCCTGAAACTGAATAACATGCGCGGCATCACGCTGCGTGACATCACCTGGTCGCAGCACGTACCGGGCAGCGTCGTGCGACGACACTGTGCACCAGACAATTTCCAGACGTAGCTCGCGAACCCCCTTTTTTGTATAGTGGGCCTCCGCGACAACGTGCGCAGCAACTGTGCGGTCGCCAACCTGTGTGGGAATCAACCAGTAAGTCGCGTGCTGCAATGGCATGGAGTTTGCCCAGTTTAAATGCGCCGTGAAATTTGATTCACACTTTGGAGCAGACGTGCTGTGGGCCAGTCGCATTCCTGGACCGACGATTGCCGCGATTGGCGTTTGACGCTAGAGGGCGGGCAGAACCGCGTGCCGGCTCGCCAAGAAGCGCTCCATTTCCGCCGCGATCGACGAGTAGGCGCTCCGTGAAGAGGATTGTATCGCCGACTACAATGTCACCGGCTGCACCCACAGAGAACTGCTCCGCTGCGCGGCGAGGGACGAGCATTTGTGGCTCAGAAGCAGTGGACGCTTGCGTGAGTGCGCTTGGCGGGCCACCATGACCAGCATCATTGAGGGCACGAACACGAAAGCGGTAGGTGGAACGAGGCTGGAGCCCGCAGACGCGGACAGTTGTCTCATGCCCCTCGTACGAAACCTTCCAGTCGTACGACGCCGCCGTTGCGTTCGTTCGATGCCTCACGTGCGCTCGCACGGGTGCTGCCAGATGCCTGACCGTAGGAGTTGGCGCCTGTGCCGCCGTACCATCGTCTCGTGAGTTGACGAGACGGCTCTCGAGTACATATTTGGTAGCACCGCCAGGCCCAGCGCGCCAGTTGAGGACAATGGCTTTTGTTTCATCTCGAACGATGATTGGGGACGATGGTGGAGCAGGGGCGGTCCAGACCTCCAGTGGGGGGGAAAGGCGCGAATGTGACCGCGGCGAGACAAGCCGAAGCGTAAACTTGTAGCGCGTGTTTGGCTCGAGGCCATGAACCTGCGCGCATAAAACCAAAATTTCTCGCTTGGGACCTTGCGTTGCCTGTTGCAGCGCAGATTGCGTCTAACGCCAGTCCCGGGAAGCTTGGCCCAGCTGAGCTGTCTGTGTATTTGGGACGGAAGAAGGGGGCTCAATCCAGCTCAAGTAATTGAATTTTGTGTTGGGTACGGGGAAGACGTCGAGTCCCGCGCAGTAGACGTGCCTCAGTGCCGCGGCCGCTGCCACGGTACGTTGTCACGGTTCCGAGCGACGGGCCGCCTGCACTGCGCCCTGCGGGTACGCCTTGATCGCGTTGAAGGATGTGGGTGACCACATCCGCGTTCCACCAGGCCGCAAAGTGCGCCGTGCGCACTACATCTCGCGCGGCGTCACGAAGTTCGTCCCAGGCGGCGCGCAGCGCGGTGTCCTCAGCGTCGTGCGTCCGATGCGCACCTAGTCGCGTCAACACGTCGGGGAGTACCTTGCCGTCGAACGTGGCATCTTCACGTCCGTGGGAATAGCGTGCGAGAACAGCCGTGAGGCTCACGGCGCCCTCGTCCTCGCCAGCCGCACCAGTCCACTCTGCAAGGATCCGATCCGAAGGGCCGCCGCCACGACCGTTCAGCCCGTGACCACCAGTCAACTTATCGGTCGCGCCCAGCCACACGAGTTTCACTGTCGTAGAAGATACTGCGAAGCGCCTCTCAAAGCCCCCCACACCAACAACATCGCCATACGGTGGTGCAGAGGCACGCGGGTGTCGATTGGTGGTAGCGCGCACATGTGCACGCGCAAGCCGTGGCGGAGGTGGACTGTTGAGGAGCGTGTTTATGACTGTTGCGCGGCCAGACGGCGATGCCGCACCCGCTGCGTTGACTGCACGTACCCGAAACTGGTGCGCCGCGCCAGCGTCAAGCCCATTAATAGTCGCCTCACCAAAACGTGTTCGCAGGACTTCCTCCCACTCGCCATGCAATTCTGAAAGGCAGCGCTCAAGCACGTATGTCGTCGGCGAGGCGAGGCGCTGAACATGGCGAGCGACAGCTGCATCAGCCGCTGCGCCGGCTGTGGCGTGTCCGCCGGCGCACGTGAGTGCATCTGCCAAAAATTGTGTCGTCTCCTCGCCATCACGACAGGTCGCGGTACCAAGGCAATCGCACAGCCAGGCCCAGTCGATGATGTCGTGATCCGAGCTTTCGAGAATGTCGAGGAGTGATTGCCTCGCAGGGCCACTGTGGCCTGCACTACCGCTGCCGCTGAGGTGTGTGGCCGCCCCGCGTGTTGTTGTCACGCCCTGCAGGAATGATAGGAGCGGTGCGTAGTGCGCAGCAACAACACGGAGCCATTCAACGCGCGATGCATGCAAGCTACCGGCGGATACTTCGTCAAATGATCGTCGGAGCTCGACAGCACGACGCGCAACCATGTCAGGCACAGTCCACCGCAGCACGACCGCTCGCGCGCCCACGCGGACCGGGACCGGTGCGATTGGTCGCGCGGGTGGCGTCGAGAATCGCCGCCACACGTACGGACCCGGGCCAACGCCATTGAATGCGCGGAGGCGAAACACATATGTCGTGTCCGGTGTGAGGCCTGATACGACATGCTGAAACGAAAAAGAGTCATCACGTGCGGTCGGTGGATCGCGAGCGATTTCGGAGAACGCATTTTCGCGCTGAGCGCGCGACCCCAGTGCTCCCGAGAACTCAAGCGAGAAAAACGAAACCGGTCCCACGACCTGCGCGACCCCACCAATCTGATGCGACACGGACGAGCAAAGGCACGGTAGCGCACGGTTGTTTCATCTCCGTCCCCATTGTTTACACCCGGCCGCCACCGGAGGACGAGCCGTGACAGCAGCGCGTCCGACGGCGCGCCCTCGGCACGAAGCTCGTCAGGTCCTGCCGCCCAGAGGTCGGGAGCTGCGGGCGGTGTGCCGCGCGCAAGAGCCAGGCGCAGTCGCGCTTCTTTCCGTGCATTGTCGCTCACCGCCAAGAGTGCGTCAAGCGCCGCGCGCCGTGGTGCGCCCCAGACGCCAAACGCCTCTGCCTGCGACGAGGCTGGCGGAACATCCGAGGCGCTAAACCATGCACTGTATGCGGCGAGGTCCGAGCGAGGTTCGCTTGCCCCCGATAATGCCGCGGCAGAGATGCTGCGGCTGTCGGGGAGCTCGGAAGCAAGATCATGCGGCAGCGCGCAGCGTAGATCGTGTGGAAGCGGACAAAGTGTCTCGATGTCGTGGTGAGCCAGCGATTTGCTTACCATGCCAATGCGGCAGAGCAGTTCGATGCGCGCGGTCCGCTCCGGATTTGTCCAGCGGCGCCGCACCTCGCCATTCGCGAGCGTCACATCAACCTCGCACCTGCACCGAGTGGGGGGGAAAGGGGGGGTTGGGGTTGACGCTAGACAAAATCATCCACGCCGCTGCGCACGGACCCGCACGAACGCGCGCAGGACTTGCCGTGACGCGGAACCTGCGCGGGGCTGGTCTGGCACCTCAGGTTGTTCCATCCCGAGCTCATTCGAGATGCCTGAGCGCGCAACCAGAGCCTGATTTGCTTTTGGCAAACGCAGCCTGAACAAGACCAGAGGGAGCCTGCTAGCAATCGCGACCAGTAGATTCGGCGCGAAGATCACAAAATTTGACGCAGGCGCGGCACGCATTCGGCATGCCCGTTTCAGAACACGTCGCCTCAAAGTGCGTCAAGCGTCGTAGGGCACGCCGGACGCCACCTGGACGAACAGGCGTAGCTAGCAGAGCCGAAATCTCGTCAAACGGCGCTGTTCCATAGCCACTGTACGCATCGACACCTGCGTGACTTCAATATATATATACGAATCTACCACTTGACCTATTCCAAACCCAAAGAGTCGTCGCTTATCCACGCAGAGCTATGCAGTCGATCAATTGTCTCGCCTCTTCGCGGGACAATGCAAGGCCACCTTCGTGGCAGCATCGCCGTAAGTCCCGCGCTGTGACCGTCGGCGGCACGTCGCCGCCCGATGCTGCGAGGCGCTTCCGGAGCCGCTCAAATGCACTTGCAAGATCACAACTTGACCCAAGCACCTTAACTAGCGATGCGCGAAGAGCACTGACGCCGCCGCACGACGGGTGGCGCGACACGTCACAGCCACGAGGTGCGAGTGCGCACCATACTGCGGTTGCGTTTGCCGGGGAAGCCGGTGCTTTGAGCGGCTGCGCCCACTCAAATACGTCACTGGCACGAGTTACACCTGCGGCGCTATCGTTGCCACCAAGCTGAGACCATTCCACCCAGTCACCGAGGAGCCCGCCGTCTACGGCCTTGAGCAGGCCCCCAATACGGCGCCAGTACCGCAGCGCCGCTGCTGCACCAGCCTCGGCCGCCATATGCGCTGGTGGCTGGAGTGCTCTAAGACAATCGAGCGCGCGAGCACGCCCTCGCCGAGCCGCGCTCCATCGCTCGAATTCACGTCGCGCATCGATGCGCCGCGCCCTTGCCGCACGCCGTCGCGCGGCGGTGTACTTCTCGTGTATCTCCTCAAAGCGATCTGCGTCAAAGTCTTCATCGGTGGCGTCACGTGTAGCGTCGAAGTTTGCCCGGAGCACGTGGCCGCGCGCCTGTGAGTGGAGACCGACGAATGTGGGGCATCGCAAAATCAACCCTTCCCATTTTGTGGCATCATCTGGTTGTGTGCCAGCATTTTGAAGGCCAAGCTGCTAGGTTTGGGTTTTGGGATCACTTCCACGCGGGTTGCGCGCCAGAAGCTGTCGCCGCGAACGCTCAAGATCGCCGTCCCGCCCAGGTGCGCCACGACCGAGCGCATGAACCCACACTAGACCCTGTCCGCGTGCGAGATCGAGCGCTGTGCTTGACACACGCTCCACACGTGGCCTTGTCGGTCCATTCTCGCCCCGGGAGAGATCCAGGCGCGGAATTGGCGGCGCTGGCTGGGCCGCTTCAGTCACTGGTACTCGGAGTCGTGTTCTATCCTTGCGTTTGACGAATCGAGCATGCGTAACCTGCGAGCGGAAAAATGCGCCTGCCGCTCGCACTGCTAGATTTGTTGACTCGTCACATAAATAGTGGGCCATGAGGCTCGGGGGAACAGGGCCTGCCGCGGATGAGTTCCACTCAGTCGGGTGACACGAGCCTTCTCCTCGCGCTCGCGCATCGCATCACGTGCCGCCACCCGCTGGATCTCTGAATCCGTCTCGACCCAGGCTGCGAGTTGGCCTATTCCAAGGGCCCGCAGGCCAGCGGCCGCCGCACGGTTACGATCCACGGCCCCAGCGTCTGCCAGCGCACGGCCAAGGCGCGTTCGCGCCTCGCGTTGCGCTTCGCGCCACATAGTCCGACAATACCTTAGGAATATGGCATTCTGTGCACGCTGGTCGGCCGTCAGGTGTCCTACAGCCGGTGCTACTGTACCACTGTGCTGTTGAGCGGGCCACGCATACCGTAGCGTGGGCATGACGAGCCGGCCAGCCTCGTCACGGACTAGTTGTTGCGTCAGAGCATCGCTTAGACTACGTTCATTGGCTGCGGTGAGGGTCACGTCAGTAAAAGTGACGTCCCGTGTCGCACGCCGGCGGAAGACTTCAAATACTGACCGCCGCGTACCACGCACACCGTCGAGGGGCGGCGGCGCGCAAGTCTGCCGCGGCCTGTCGCCCCCGTGGGTTACCTCTTCCTCACTTTCCCCCGGTCCGGCCTCTGTCCGGAGGCTCTGGTCAACTGCCGCCAATGCAACGATGACATCACGAAACTTGGCCGGATCGTCCCAGCGCGACACATCTAGCGCATCAAGTAGGCGGCATCCGCGTTCAAAAGTGTCCTGCGGGGGATGGTTATCCACGAGAACAGGATTAACTAGCGTAAGTCCCACGCACCTTGCGCTTCACCCACTGCTCAAACCCATTGCGCGTCTTCGCTGACAGGTGTTCCTTCTTCTCGTCCCATCTGCTGGTCGCGGGCTGCTTGTGGTTTGCCATGGACGCCGGAGTTTGACGGTTGATTGATAAGCGGCAAACTGCTACCAAAGCGACTACGACTGACAAAAATAACGACTCTACAAAAACATTTGGAACATGTCGACTGGGTAGCCGGGCAGCCTGTAGGACATTCCAACGTCGATTGGAGTGGCGGATCCCAGGAGGGGAAATTGACTACACCAATCATGATGTACTAGTCACCCGGGCCGTAGTCACGGCGGGGACTCCGAGTCCGACTCGGAGT
>MDTE01052172.1_pt1 | contig 10260 bp, 9 predicted proteins | sample 811231 | NCBI WGS metagenome assembly MDTE01 (sample SAMN05326651, study PRJNA326480) | marine metagenome | isolation source: seawater | place: Indian Ocean: Red Sea | collected 2010 | reverse complement strand
TTCTAAAATAAAAAAAAACGGTCATACTACATCTTGCATAACCGTTTAATTCTCAGGCGCCTTCTCTAGGACTCGAACCTAGGACCAATAGATTAACAGTCTACTGCTCTAACCAACTGAGCTAAGAAGGCAAAAAAATTGAATTGCAATATTAATTTTTCATTATTAATTGTGCAATAATTCATTGAAAATAAAATAAACAATATTATATATATGCCATTATGGCATAATATTATTAATTATTATAATTTAAGTGTCAAAGTGACATAAAATCTATTCCTTTTCTGATTTGGTATAAATTTTTCATTAGTTGTTATTGAATATTAAATTAAAACAAATAAATATGAGACAATTAATTTTAAGACCATCAAATAATTATGTTAGGCCATTATTATTTGATAATTTTTTTGATAACTTTTTTAATAGTGATTTGAATAATGATTTTTCACCTAAGGTAGACATATCTGAAACAGACGATTCGTTCAACTTTCAGTTTGCTGTTCCTGGAATGAGCAAAAACGATTTGTCTATAGAAATAAATAAAGGATACCTTACAGTATCTGGTGAAAGAAAATTTGAAAATGAAAGAAAAAATTATCATTCGATTGAAAACGGATTTGGAAAATTTTCAAGATCATTTCAATTACCTGATGAAATAGATGAAAGTAAAATTAACGCTTCATATAAAAATGGAGTTCTAAATATTTCAATTAAAAAAGATGCTAAAACATCAATAAAAAAAACAATTGAAATTAAATAAAGTTTAATTTTTCATTTGATCAATAGGGGTAAGTTTTCTTACCCCTTTTTTATGTTAAACATTGTTAATTTAAAAAATAAGATATTAGATTATTCGTATCTATTTTTAGTTTTGTAAACACTTAAAAAAAAACAAATGAAAAATTTTAAAAATTACTTATTTGCTATTTTATTTTCTGTTTTGGGAGGCCTTACCTCGATCACTGGATATAAATTTTTTTATCCTGAGAATAATAAAAATGATATCAAATTTAATGATAATATTAAATTAGCAAACTATGTGTATGACACAACAGATTTCATAGTACCTGAGGGCTTAAATTTTATTTATACTTCTAAAAAAACAACCCCAGCGGTAGTTCATATTAGAACTACATATGAAGGAAGATCATCAACCAATAGGAATCCATTTGAGGATATGTTTAGAGATTTTTTTGGGGAAAGATATGAATACAGAGAGAGAGAAACACCCAGAAGAAGAGGATCTGGGTCCGGTGTTATAATGACTAATGACGGGTACATAATAACTAATAATCATGTAATTGAAAATGCTTCCGAAGTAGAGGTATTATTAAGTGATAATAGAACATTTATTGCTAATGTAGAAGGTCAAGACCCAACAACTGACATAGCCGTTTTAAAAATAGACGCCAAAAATCTTCAAACTGTAAACTTTGGAAATTCTGATAATGTAGAAATTGGAGAATGGGTGCTAGCAGTAGGATCCCCTTTTGAATTCAGGTCAACTGTTACTGCAGGAATAGTAAGTGCAAAAGCTAGAAATATTGGAATTTTAAGAGATAGAAATAACTTACAAATTGAAGCATTTATCCAGCATCAGGCTCCGGTTAATCCTGGAAATTCTGGTGGAGCACTTGTAGACCTGAGAGGAAATCTAATTGGAATAAACTCAGCAATAGCAACACCTACAGGTACGTTTGCTGGATATTCATTTGCTATACCTTCCAATTTAGTTAAAAAAGTTTATCAAGACTTAGTAGAATATGGAGTAGTGCAAAGAGCACTTCTCGGAATTACAATTCTCGATGTTAATGCTGAACTTGCAGAAGAAAAGAATTTACCTGTGCTAACTGGTGTATTGATAGACAGAGTTAATGAGGGAGGTGCAGCAGATGAAGCAGGACTTGAATCTGGTGATGTTATTATAGAAATTAATGGTGTTGAAATAAGAAATGTATCTAATCTCCAGGAGCAAGTTGCAATTAATAGACCAGGAGATAAGGTATTAGTTACTTACATAAGGGAAGGAAAAACAAAAACACTTAATGCTACATTAAAAAATACTCTTGGCACAACAGAAGTAATTGCTTCTACAAATTCATTTACTATAGACGGAGCTGTTTTTGCAGATATTCCTAAAGAACTAAAAGAAAAGCTAGATATAGATGGAGGAGCTCAAGTAAGTGAAATTAAAAATGGAAAATGGAAAAATTCTGGAATAACTAAAGGTTTTATCGTTACATCTATAAATAAAAGAACTATTTCAGATGTTGAGGACCTTTCATCCATACTATCTCAATTACCAAAAGATGATGGTGTATTAGTTGAAGGCATGTACCCTAATGGGGTAAAAGCATATTATGGGATTGGGTGGTAATTAAAATTAATTTAAATTTATGATATGAAATGTATCAGATTATTATTTATAATGTTATTTGTTGTTTCAATTTCTTCTTGCGGATTTGAAGATAATCTTCCTTGTAAAGCTTCTGAGTGCGAAAATATTCCACCAGATGTACCAAATAAAGACAATGAAGGATAAAAAAAACCCTCACGTATGAGGGTTAATTCTAGTAAACCAAACTATTAAGATATATTTTTTAACGTCAATGGTTTTTTTTTGGTTTCATAATTTTAGAAAAAAATGAAAAAGATTATTATTCAAGATGATAATGGCAAAGATTATGAGATTAAAGACATTATTGAATTCAAAAAACATATAAAAATTTTTCATACGCTAAGTGGAGAAGGAGATAATTCGCTTCATGAAGAAAATGGAAGATTTTTCACTGTTACTAAAGAATTTTATAGGCACATAAAGCATCTATAGCTATAGATTTAATAAAAATTTAATTTCATTAATTTATTTAGACTTTTTTTTAAATAAATAAAATCATTTGATTCAATTTTATAGAATTTTGAATTAAATTGATGTTCTATTAAACTTAAACTATTAATTACATAAATAAATTATGAAAAAATTATTTACACTACCAAACCTATCAATACTATTAATCACTATAGTTCTCTTTTCTTGTGGGGGATCTCAAGATATTCAAAAAAAGAGAATGACTGTGACAACAAATTCTGATGAATCTAGAGATTTATTTTATGAAGCTATAGACACGCATTCTGGATTAAATTGGCAAAAAGCTGAAAATACACTTAAATCTGCTCTTGCAAAAGATCCTAATTTTATCACTGCAAAAGTCTTACTAAATTCACCCTTTGTGAATAATACCGATAGACAAATTCTTTCTGATATTTATAATAATGATTTAGAAAAAGTATCCGAGATGGAAGCTATTTTCATTAAAGGTTGGTATGAAGCTGCTTCTGGTGAAGGTAAGGAAGCTAGAGAAACATTTAAAGATTTAACTACTAAATATCCTGATATTTCTACATTCTGGCTACATAGCGGCATATTAAAATCTGGAGGTGGAGGTGGAGATATCAATGATGCTATTAGTGATCTTGAAAAATGTTTAGAAGTTGATCCTAGTAATTATGGGGCAAACGCTTATTTGATGGCTAAACATATGGTAGTTGGAACGCTAGGTAGAATGCTACCAGTAGAAGAAAGAGATTTAGAAATCGCTAAAATGCATATTGATAGAATGATTGATATAGACCCAAATAATCCATATGGACCTACTTATGCTGGTAATTATGAAAGAGCAAAAGGAAATTTTGAAAATGCAATCGGATATTATGAACAAGCTGGAAAAATACCTTCTGATGATAATCTTAATATATATCAATCAAATCATTATCTAGCACTTACAAATACTTTTCTTAAAAATTATGATTTAGCTGAATCTTATTTTAGAACAAATATTGAACTTGCAGAAGGAGGATATGACAGACAAGCTTTAGGTTTTATGCCAAGTCTACATATTTTTGCTAATAATTTTGATAGAGCAATTGAGGCAACTGATGAATATATAGAAAAATTACCATCACTAGAACTACCATACGTATGGGAAAATACTCAATTTTCAAATACACATTTTAATAGATTTCTATCTTATTCACATAATCAGCAAGATGAAGACTCTTATAATGAGATTGATCTTTATAGAAAATATCGAATGAATGTTATTGATTATAATAAATCATCAATGACAGGCAATCAATATAATGAGAGTAAACAGAGGCTCGATTATAATGTCATATTACTTAATGCTTGGCATGATATTCTTTTTGGAAGATATGATGATGCCAGAGAATCTTTATCATCAGCGAGACAATATATTGATGGATGGGTTAAAGAAAATCCTGATGCACAATTTCCATACTCTGACATTAATGTCTTTGAAGGAATGATTCATTTAAATGAAGGTGACTTTAAAGCCTCAATAGAATCATTCGAAAAAAATATTGGAGTAGTAGGACAAGGGCCACTAGGTATAGATAATGTATATTTTGACTATTTCCATGGCCTTGCTCTAAAGGGATCAGGAAGAAATGAAGAAGCTAATGAGTTATTTTATAGAATTGGTAATGAGAATTTCTATGGCATCGGAAGAGCATTAGTTCGAGAATTAGCTTTAAGTCAAATTTAGTTTTTTAACTAAAATATAGAATGAAGAACGTTTTCTTAGGATTACTATTTTTTGTATATAATTATACATTTTCTCAATCAAACTTTTTGATAAATAAATTTGATGTTGAAAATATATCCTCAGAAAACGTTAATTCTATTTTTTTAGATAAAAATAATTTTTTCTGGATTACTACACCTGATGGATTAAATAGATATGATGGAAGTATAAATTCAATTTTTAAATCTAACCCGTTTGATAGCACTACATTATCAAATAATTTAGTTTTTGAAACATTTCAAATTGACAATGAAGGGTTGTTTATCAAATCAACTTCAAGATTGGATTATTTTTCATATTCAAAAAATAGCTTTTTAAGAACTGATATAGTATCTCCTTTATACCACACAAAAAATGATACCGATTTATTTCTAACATCAAAAAACGATGGAGTGTTTATCTTTAATACAGAAAACTTTCAAAGCTTAAATTTAAAATTTGATCCTAGAAATCCTCTTTCTATATCCTCTTCTAACTTTGATAAAAAACAAAACCAGGCACTTTTAATTGTAGACGAAAATTTATGGATTGGAACAAGTTATGGTCTTAATAAATATAATCTTAGTACTAATCTAAATAAGAGATTTTATGAAACTCAGGAAACTAATACATTAAACTCAAATTATATAAATGATTTATTTTATGTTAACAAAAAACTATCAAGTGGAAAAATAGCTATTTCTGATAAAATATTAGCCTCAACTCAGAATGGGTTATCTATAATTGATCCTGAAAACAATGAAATAAATAATTATCCCTCTTTAGATGATACAAATATTTATAATATATTTTCAGTTGATGATGATATTTTAATTCATACAGAAAATGGAATTTATGTAATTGAAAGCATAAATAAAGAGACATTAATTCTTGAACAAATTTCAAATTCTATTGAAAACTCTAAAATTAGAATAATTAACAATAACGAATTTATTTTATATACTCCATCATCAAATATTTTTAAAAGAATAATAAAATTTAAAAATAATTATACAGTTCTTGATGTATCTGTCCCAAGAGAATTTAGTATAAATGATATAAGAAATTATAAAGGAGCATATTATATAACAACTGATGACGGCATTTATAAAGTCACTGAAAGAATAAATAGTTTAACAAAAGAAAATCAGGATCTTTTAAATGATGAAAAAATTATTGCAATAAAAGAAAATGATTACTATAGGGTACTAATTACTAATAAAAGGCTCCTAATATATGAAGAAGATGAATTATATGTTTCTTATGATCTCAACGATCTTATAGGTTCAAAAAATATTGAAAACGCATCAATCTATTTAGAGGAAGATGAATATTTATATATTGGAACAGATAAACTTTTTATTATTGATTTGTATACAGATGAAGTTAGTTTATTTGAACACTCTAAAGAAGGCTTAAATTCTTTAATGGAAGGAGAGATAAATAATTTATCATTACTTATCGATGAAAACTTTAATAAAGAATTATGGATTTCGTTAAATAATGGAATCTCTATTCTTAATGTTGATGATGAATCTTTTAAAAATTTCAAATTTAATCCAAGATCAAAAAATAAATTACCTAATGGTTTTTCATCTGTTCTTAAAACTAAAAATGAAGAACTATTAATATCAAATTCTAATACTGGATTATATAAATATTCTAAAAATCTTGAATTAATTAAACATTATATATTTGATATTAATGATAAGTCAAGTATTACGAGCTCCTCTATAAGTAGCCTGATTGACTATAATGATGAGATATATGTTGGTACTAACGGGGATGGTATTTTTATATATCAAAATGATTCCATCGGTTTTAGAAACTTTACAACTGTAAATGGTCTACTGTCCAATAACATTTTAGGTTTCCTAAAAACTTATCAACATTTATTTATCTTAACTGATAAAGGGGTAAATTATTTTGACTTTGAAGTAATGTCTACACTTACCGACGGGAATAATAATAACTTAAGAAATATAAATAATGAAGATGGACTTGAAATAGGAAAGTTCTTAACCAGTGGCCTTAGTTTTTATGATGATTTTTTATATGTTTTTTCAGAAAATAATATTCAAAAAATTGACTTTTATAATCTTTTTATAGATTATGATAAACCTGTGATTAGTTTAGTTTCATCAAAAATAATTGATGAAAATTATAACGAAAAACAACTAGATATTAAGGATTCAGTTATCAATTTAACTGATGATATAACAAATATTGAATTGACTTTGTCCTCACCATCTTTTTATAAAACAAATAATACTCAGCTATTTTATAAACTTGAGCCTCTAAATGAGAGTTGGTTGAATCTTGGGTCAAATAGAAAAATTATAATACAAAGTTCTGGCTTTTCACAAAGTAATTTTGCAGAAAATAAACTTTTATTACCATATGGAGACTATAAGCTGAGAATCAAATCAACAAATAGTTCTGGAATTGAAAGTAATAATCAAATAGAATATCAAATATCAGTTACACCACCATGGTATTTGACTATTTATGCAATAATTGGTTATATAATTTTTATTGTTTCTTCTATTTATTTATATGTTAAATTCAACCAAGAAAGAACCAAAAAATTAATGGAAGATAAAAGAAAAGAGGAGGAATTAGAAGAAGCTCATAACCTTCAAATGGGACTCCTAGCTAAAGAAAATCCTAATAGAAAAGATTTAGATATTAGTACATATATTAAATGTGCTACTGAAGTTGGTGGAGATTATTATGATTTTATTGAATTTGAAGATGGTAGTTTATTAGTTATTTGTGGTGATGCTACAGGCCATGGCACGGCATCAGGAATGATGGTTTCTATTACTAAAGCTGGTTTGCTAGGTATAGACTCCAAAGACCCTAATTATATAATGACTTCCTTGAATAAAATCATAAAAAAAGTTGATATAGGAAGATTAAGAATGAGTTTAAACCTAGCTCATTTTCAAAATGGCTCAATGAAATTAACATCAGCAGCTATGCCACCAATTTATCATTTTGAGAAGAAAATTAATAAAGTAGATGAAATACAAATTTCAAATCTTCCATTAGGAGGTTTGATGTCTGAAGATTTTACAGTTTTAGATAAAAAGTTTTCAAAAGGAGATGTTTTAGTTATGATTTCAGATGGTTTACCAGAAGCTCCAAATAAAAAAGGTGATTTACTTGATTATGAAGCTGTTAAATCTTGTATTGAAAAGAACAGTTTAAAATCAGCAGAGGAAATAAAAAATGAGTTAGTCAAACTATCAGATAATTGGCTTGATGGAATACATAATCCTGATGATATAACTATAGTAGTTTGTAAAAAACTTATGAATTAGTGTTTATATAGCCAAACATCAATTGCATTTTCTTTTCCTTTAACCTCTATCGAAGGTATACTTTTAAAATTATATTTATCTCCGATTGCATCTTTTACTGACTTTGAGATTAATATTTCACCAGATTTTGCATGAGAACATAATCTTGCACCTAAATTAATTGTGTCACCTATTACTGTATAATTCATTTGTTGCTCTGAACCAATATTCCCAGATACAGCTTTACCCTTATTTATTCCAATGCCAATTTTAAAAGGCTTATATCCTTCTTTTACTATTTTTTGGTTAAACTTATCTAAAGCAATAAACATCTTAATAGCAGTCTTAACAGCATTATGTGTATCATCATCTGCTTTCAAAGGAACACCATATAGCACCATTAGTTCATCCCCAACAATCTTATCTAATGTTCCATTATACTTAAAAACAACATCTATCATTGACTTAAAATATTTATTTAAAAGCTTAACAATTTCAGTTGGATTTAATTTTTCGGACATACTAGTAAAACCTCTTATATCAGAAAATAATATTGTAACCTCACTTTCCTTACCACCTAAATTTAAAGAGTCCTCACTTTCAAGAAGTTTATCTACAATATTTTTAGATACATACTTTTTAAAAGTAGATTTAACTTTATTTATTTTAGACAGATCGTCAATTGCAATTACAATTCCAGAAAAATCTTTTTTTTCATCAAAAACTGGAGAAAAAGATATATTAACACTTATTTTTTTATTACCAGATTTCAAGGAAAATTCTGTTTCAAAAACTCTTTCTTGATTTATCTCAACATTTTGAATAATATTTATAAGAGCATCCTCATTCTCAAAAATTATCAAATAATGATTTCCTAGAATTTCTTCTTCGGACTTCTTTAATAACCTAACAGCTTCTTTATTCACAAATTGAATTTCTCCAAATAAATTAATTTCAATTATTCCTGTAGTAATTGAGGACATAATATTATCGTTAAGTTTATTTGATTTTTTTAGAGATTCTAAAAGCTTAATATTTTGATATGCTATACTTGTTTGAATAGAAATTGCCTCCAATAACTTTTGATCATTCGAACTAAAATCACAAATTCCATTTCTAGTTTCCTTATCAAAAAGAATAAGAGCTCCAACTAATTTTTTATTATAAATTATAGGACTTACCAATGAAAAACTCGAGTGGAATAATTTATGATTGAAACTATCATCTTTTTGAATAATAAAAGATTTTTTAATTGAATTTAATTTTTTTAAAAATCCTGATCTAGTATTAAAAATTTGTTTTTTTATTTTTTCTTCATCAAGATTAAAAACTGAAACTGTATCAAAAATATTTGTAACATCATTTTTCAAAAGAAGGAGTCCTTTTGATGAATTTATTACAGATGATGATAATGATAAAACACTAAAAAAGAGTTCTTTAAGATCATCTAATGAATTAATTGTATTAGTTAAATCAAGGAGAGTTTCTAACTCTAAATACTTCTCATTTAAATCCTTATTCTTCTTTAAGAGCTGTTTTTCTAAATCTTCTACTGACTTTTTTGAAGATGTTTTAGACATGAAATCATTAAGATAAATTATCTACTCCAGAATCAACTGAGTCATAAACCTCACAATATTTTGTAAGACCCATTATATTAAAAGTTTTTTCAACTATACCAGCTAGATTAGTGAAAGCTAATTTACCATCAACAGTTTGTAATTTTTCAATTACTTCAATTAATATAGAGACACCTATACTATTAACAACTTTAGAATCTTCCATATCTATTAGGAAATTAATTTTTCCCTCTTCCATTTTCTGATTAAATACTTCTAAGACAGCATCTCCAGCTATATTATTAAAATAACCACTTGTAGTAATAACTACTACTCCACTTATTTCTTCAACATTTTTAATTGAATCACTCATTATCTTCTCTTTTTTTTGTCATTGTAACAGTTGTACCAGTTTCGTCGCTATCATATTCAACAGTATCCATTAATGCCGAAACTAATTGAAGACCCCAGCCTCTTTTTCTTTCATCTGAATTAAGTTTATTTTCAATATTAGGAATTTCAACTTTTGACTTATCAAATCCAACACCCTGATCTTTAACTTTAATAGTAAGCTTATCCGCAGAAACAATAAAATGAATAAAAATTTCCTTTGTTTTAGAATGCTCAAATGCATTAATACAAGATTCAATAATTGCCATACTTATTTCACCTGTCTTCTCTTCAGAAAGATTCATATGCTTTGATATAACCTCAGCGGTTTTAGTTGCTGAAAGTTCAATATCAGGTATTACAGGTAGTTTTAATTCTACAACCGGATTCTGCTTATTCATGCTTAAATTTAATTAGATAAAT
>MDTE01097894.1_pt1 | contig 10262 bp, 5 predicted proteins | sample 811231 | NCBI WGS metagenome assembly MDTE01 (sample SAMN05326651, study PRJNA326480) | marine metagenome | isolation source: seawater | place: Indian Ocean: Red Sea | collected 2010 | reverse complement strand
TATTTGTATTTTCCTATATCCATTATCTTGCATACTGGAGGATTTGCGTTCGGAGAAATTTCGATAAGATCCAAACTTTCTCCTTTTGCAATTTCGATGGCTTTCTTAATTGGAAGAATACCTAAATTTTCTCCACCACTGCTTATAACCTGAACATCCAAACTTCTAATTCTGTGATTTATTCTTGGTATCTCAATCTTTGGTTTTCTGTGAAAATAATTTGTTTTGGGTTTGTACACTTATTAAATGGGTAATTTGTTGAGTAGTTTTATTTTGCTTATTGCTTTGTCTAATTTGATTTTTTCTTGTTTTTCTGATCCAAGTTTTCTTATAGTTACACTTTTCTCTTTCATTTCCTTATCGCCACAGATAAACAAAAGAGGTACTTTTGCTAAAGAGTGTTCTCTAATTTTATAATTAATTTTTTGATTCCTTAAATCCACTTCGCAATTTATACCTTCTTTGAAGATCTCTTCAAATATTTTTTTTGCATATTTATTGTGCTCTTCTGAGATGGGTAATACAACAACTTGTGTTGGGTTGAGCCAAAATGGAAGTTTTCCAGCATAGTTTTCAATTAAAATTCCTATAAACCTCTCTAAAGATCCAAATAATGCTCTGTGCAACATGACGGGTACTTTCTTAGAACCGTCCTTATCAACAAAAGTTGCTCCTAGTCTCCCTGGTAAATTTAGATCAACCTGAAGTGTTCCGCACTGCCAATCTCTGCCAATAGCATCTCTTAAAACAAACTCTATCTTTGGTCCGTAAAAAGCTCCTTCGCCTTTATTTGTTTCATATTCTAACTTTGTTTTTTTTATAGCTGCTAATAAAGCTTTTTCTGATTTATCCCATATATTATCGTCACCAACTCTTTTTTCGGGTCTATCGGAATATTTTAAAAAAACTTTTTTGAATCCTAAATTTTTGTAAATATCTAAAATTAAATTGGTAACACTGATGCACTCTTCGGTTATTTGCTGTTCGGTACAAAATATATGGGCATCGTCTTGGGTAAAAGCTCGAACTCTTAAAAGACCATGTAACGCTCCTGATGGCTCGTATCTATGTACTTTCCCAAACTCAGATAATTTTAAAGGTAAATCGCGATAACTCTTTAAGCCTTGATTAAATACTTGAATGCACCCAGGACAATTCATTGGTTTAACTGCAAAAGTTTTCTCATCGGGAGTTTCGGATGTAAACATTAAATCTCCAAATTTATCCCAGTGTCCAGATTTTTCCCAAAGACTTTTGTCTAGTAATTCAGGTGTGTTAATTTCTCTGTAACCTGCATTTCTTTGTTTTAACCTCATATATTCAATTAGTCTCTGAAATAAATTCCACCCTTTTTCGTGCCAAAATACTGATCCGGGACTTTCTTCTCTAAAGTGAAATAAATTCATTTCCTTGCCTAGCTTTCTATGATCTCTTTTCTCGGCTTCCTCTAACCTGTGTAAATAATCATCTAATTCCTTTTTAGAGCTCCAGCATGTTCCATAAATTCTTTGTAACATTTCATTATTGGAGTCGCCTCTCCAATATGCGCCGGAAACTTTTGTTAATTTGAAAGCTTTGCCAATTTTGCTCGATGAGGCTAGATGGGGCCCTCTACACAAATCATGCCAAGTATCCCCATGATGATAAACTGATAGTTCCTCGTTTTCAGGAATACTTTCAATAATTTCTGCTTTATACTTTTCTCCTATTTTTTTAAAATGTGCGATAGCTTTGTTTCTTTCCCACACTTCTCGTTTCGTTTTTACGTCTCTATCAATTATTTCTGACATTTTTTTTTCGATTTTTTTCAAATCGTCACTTGTAAATGGTTCTTTTCTAGCAAAGTCATAATAAAAGCCATTTTCAATTACAGGACCAATTGTTACTTGTGTTCCTGGAAATAATTCTTGAACTGACATTGCCATTATGTGAGCAGCATCGTGTCTTATTACATCTAATCCTTCTTTATCTTTGTTAGTTATAATTTTTACATTAGAGTCTTTTTTAATTTCAAAACTTAGATCTTTTAATTCTCCATTTACTTCCATAATCAAAGCGGACTTCTCTAAAGATTTGCTAATTTTTTTAGTTAGGTCAAAACCATTGATTGATTTAGCAAATGATATTTTTTTTCCGTCTAAAAGCTGAATTTCAGGCATTTAAATTTTTAACAATTTTTTATATTCTGTAAAAGTACTTTGACACATTTTTTCAACATCAAACTTAAGCAACACGTTTTTCCTACCTTCATTTCCAATCGATTGCAACTTGTCTTTGTCCATTTCAATAACATTGTTTAAATGTTCCGCTAGTGAGTCTGGATCGCCATTTTTAAACAAAAAACCGGTTTTGCCATCAATTATTGTTTCTTTAGATCCTCCAAAGTTGCTAGCTATTATAGGTTTCTGCATAGCCTGAGCTTCGACCGAAACTCTGCCAAAAGCTTCGGGCTCAATAGATGAAGAAACAATAGCATCGGAAATATAGTAAATAACTGGCATTTCTTTAACGTTAGGTAAAAAGATAACATTTTTCTTGAGTCGATATCGTTCTGCCATTGAAACTAATTTTTTAAAGTATACTTTTCTGCCTTGATGACTTCCCAAAATAATGCTTTGAAAATTTTCTTTCCCATATTTTACTCTTAACAGGCTTAAAGACTCTAAAAACATCTCTTGGCCTTTCCATCTAGTAAGCCTACCCGGCAAAAGTATTTTGAAAGCTTCTGTTTTTAAATTTAAATCAATATTTAATTTATTAACTTTTTCATTTGTTACAGTTGAATTGCTGAAATAATCTGTGTTTATCCCCCTAAAAATAACAAGAATTCTTTTTTCTTTTTTTAGATACTCGCTATAATTTTTTTGGATATGATCAAAAATAAAATTTGATCCAGCAATCACTAGATTTGACCTCACCATTACTGAATTATAAAATTTTTTAAAATTATTACTAAAATTATAAGTGCCATGAAAAGTTGTAACAAATTTTCTTCCTGTTAAAAAACAGGAAAACAGGCAGGACCAAGCTGGTGCTCTGCTTCTAGCATGAACAATATCAATTTTAAGAAACAATATAATTAAACTTAATAAAATCGCATTAATTAAAATTAAAATTGGATTTTTAGATTGAACAGGCAATCTTATTATCTTTACTTTATCTTTTCTTACAAATTTTAAAAGTGAACCGCCGCTAGTAACTATATAAGATTTACAATCCTTTTCGGCTAAAAAATGCGCAAGATCGTAACAGCCAGTTTCAGCGCCACCATAACCCAATTTTGGTATAACTTGTAAAACTTTAATTTTAGACGACATATGGTAAGGGTATATAATAACAGATTAGTTGAGCAAACTTTACATGAAAATATTTAAATATCTTAAAATATCAAAGGTTAAAAAACTCAGATATATTGACAATTATTACAAAAAAAAACTGTATATAATTTTTCTTCCAGGATTTATGTCTGATATTGATGGAAAAAAACCTAAAGAATTTAAAAGGTATGCAGTTAAAAATAAATTAGGTTTTTTGGCAATAGAATATTCTGGCCACGGTAAATCATCTGGGGTTTTTACTAAGGGGAATATAAGTGAGTGGTCCGATGACGCAAAAAAATCAATAAAAAAAATTGTTAAAAAAAATAATTTTATTTTAATTGGTTCAAGTATGGGAGCATGGATTTCTTTAAATCAGTTTAAATATTTTAAAAAACAAATTAAGGGTTTTATTGGTATTGGCTCTGCCCCTGAATTTTTAGATAAATTAATGTGGAAAAAATTTCCAAAAAAAATAAAGAAAGAAATAAAAGAAAAAGGCGTGAGTATAATTAAACACGGAGACTCAAAATTTAGACAAAAACAATATGAATATCCTGTAACTTATCAATTAATAAAAGATGGCAGAAAAAATAAAGTTTTATCAAAGAAAATAAAATCTCAAATAAATGTGACTATGTTTCATGGTCAAAAAGACGAAGTGGTTCCAGTTTCTTTTTCTAAGAAAGTTTTAAAATGTTTTACAAAAGCTAAAAAGAAACTTTTAATTATAAAAAACGGCGATCATAGCCTCTCAAACAAAAAAAGTTTGAAAAAGATTACTGACGAAATAAGTAAAATTATTAAAAAAATCTAATTATCTAGGCCGTTGATTGTTTTTTTAAAGTTATTGGACTCTCAAGTTTATCTAACATTTCCAACGGGCAAACTTGTTTAAAATTTTCAATTTCTTTTGAAAAATTTTTTAAAATGTTTTCTGAAATTTTTGAACCTGTTTCGTAATTATACTCTTCCAATAATTTTTTTAATTTTTCCCTCCAGTATTTTGTTTCTGGCTTCTGCCAAGTTACTGATGTTGGATTAACAAAATTCTCAAATATGTTTTCTGGATCATATATAAAGGCCATCCCGCCTGTCATACCTGCTCCAAAATTATCTCCGACTTTTCCTAGCACCACAATCTCTCCTCCTGTCATGTACTCACAACCATTTGCGTCACATCCTTCAACAACTGAAATTGCTCCAGAATTTCTAACGGCAAATCTTTCTCCGGCTTTTCCAGCGGCAAACAGCTTTCCTGATGTGGCCCCATATAATACCGTGTTTCCAACAATAGTGTTTTCGTTACTTTTAAATGTATTATCTTTTGAAGGCACAACCACAATTGTTCCTCCTGACAGACCTTTGGCAACGTAATCATTAGCATCACCAAATAATTTAATTTTGATATTTTTTGATAGAAATGCTCCTAAAGATTGTCCTGCTGATCCAGTCAAGTTGAGATTTAAAGCATTGTTAGGAAAGTTTTCTCCAAATTTTTTGAATATGTAGTGAGACAATTTAGTACCGACTGTTCTATCAGTATTTTTAACAATTGATTCTCTTGAAATTTTTTCATTCTCTTTGAATTTTACTTTAATATCATTCCATATTTTCTCGTCTACATTGTTATCTGGAACTTCGTTTATTAGATCATTCCTGGAGTATCTTTTATTTTTTCCTGGATCTGTTTGTACTAACAGCGGGTTTAAATCTAAGTCATCAAGATTTGGTGATCCCCTGCTAACCTGATGAAGCAAATCTGTTCTTCCAATTACTTGTTCTAGCGATTTAAAACCAAGTGAAGCTAAAATTTCTCTTACTTCCATTGCAACAAAAGTAAAAAAATTTACTACTTTTTCTGGTGTACCCGAAAATTTTTCTCTCAATTTTTCATCTTGGGTACAAACTCCAACAGGACAAGTATTAGAGTGACACTGCCTTACCATTATGCATCCCATAGCTATTAATGATGAAGTGCCCATTCCAAACTCTTCTGCACCCATCATCGCTGCGATAACAACATCTCTTCCTGTCTTTATACCTCCGTCAGCTCTTAGAGTTACTTTGTGTCTAAGTTGGTTTAATATTAAAATTTGATTTGCTTCGGTCAATCCCATTTCCCATGGGATACCAGCATACTTGACGCTCGTTTGTGGGCTAGCTCCTGTCCCGCCTGAGTGTCCAGAAATCAAAATTACATCTGCTTTAGCTTTTGCTACTCCGGCAGCTATTGTTCCAATACCAGTTGAAGCAACTAGTTTAACTCCAATTCTGGCTTTTGGATTAGCTTGTTTTAGGTCATAAATTAGTTGTGCCAAATCCTCTATAGAGTAGATATCGTGATGTGGTGGCGGAGATATTAATGTTACTCCTGGTGTGGAGTGTCTTAACCTAGCAATTTCTTTTGTTACTTTAAAACCTGGTAGCTGTCCTCCTTCTCCAGGCTTAGCACCTTGTGCAATTTTTATTTCAATTTCGCTGCAATTGTTTAAATATTTTAGCGTCACTCCAAATCTAGCTGAAGCTATTTGTTTCACTTTAGAATTAGACGAGTCACCATTTTTTAAAACTTTAAACCTTTTTTCGTCTTCTCCGCCTTCTCCACTACATGATGAACCTTTAATTCTATTCATTCCAGTAGCTAAAGTTTCATGTGCCTCAGATGAAAGGGCTCCATGTGACATGCTTCCACTTCCAAATCTTGGTGTAATTTTTTCTATAGATTCTACTTCGTTTATGTTTATTGGTTTTTTAATCTTTCTAAATTCAAGAAGATCTCTAAGATTGGTAGGATTTAAATTATTTACCCCTTTCGAATATTTCTTGAACCCTTCGTAAGAATTACTTCCAACAGAATTTTGTAAAAGATGTATGAGATTTCCCTGAAATTGATGGTCTTCTCCAGATTTTCTGTATTTGTAAAGCCCTCCAATGGGAAGCATTATCACGTTTTTTTGATATGCTTTTAAGTGCAGTTCTTTAATTACTTTTTCAATTCCCAAAATTCCAATGCCAGATATTCTAGAGATCATTCCTGGAAAATAATCAGCTACTAGCCCTCTGCTCAAACCCACTGCCTCAAAATTACACCCTCCTCTATACGAACTTAAAACAGAAATGCCCATTTTTGACATTATCTTGAGCAAACCTGCATTAATAGATTTTTTAAATCTTTCAACACAAGACTCGAAATCCAATTTTCCAAATAATTTTTTTTCATATCTTTGATAAATGCTGTCTATAGATAGGTAAGGATTTATTGTGGTTGCCCCTACACCGATAAGCACAGCAAATGAATGGGTATCCATTGCTTCTGCGGTTTGAACATTAATTGATGCATAGCCTCTCAAACTCAATTTAACCAGGTTGGAATGAACGGCGCCTACAGCTAAAATCATTGGTACAATTGCTCTTTTTTCAGAGACATTTAGGTCTGAGAGAATCAAGTGATTTGTCCCTCCTCTTACAGCTATTTCCGCTTCTTCTCTAATTTGTGCAATCCTAGCTTTAAGACTATCTTTCGTATTGAATGTGCAATCTATTACTCCTATTTTTTTTGAAAACATAGTTTTAAATTTCTTAAGCTGAGAATTGGTTAAGACTGGACTATCTAGAACATAAATATTCTCTTTGGTTAAATTCTCAAAATCTAGAATATTTCCAAGATTTCCAAACCTTGTCTTTAAACTCATAACTTTATTTTCTCTCAATGAGTCTATGGGCGGATTCGTAACCTGGCTAAAATTCTGTCTAAAATAATGGGAAATGGGCCTATAATGGTTTGATAATACAGCAACTGGAGTATCGTCTCCCATCGATCCTGTTGCTTCTTTAGCGTCTTCTACCATTGGATGAAGAATTAATTCTAAATCTTCAATACTATATCCAGAAATGTATTGTCTTCTTCTTAAGTCGTCGCTTGAAAAATTCACAGATTCTTTTTCGGTAGTAATTTTCTTGTCTAAATGAATAATCTGCTTATGAAATTTTTTGTAGTCTTTTGACAAATAATCTTTTATTTCTTTATCTCTATAAATTTTTCCTTTCTTCAAATTAACAGCGATAAGTTGACCAGGGCCAAGTCTACCCTTAGATATTATTTTTTTTTCAGGAATTTGAACCATTCCGGTTTCGGATCCAGCACAAAATATCTTGTCAGATGTAATTGAATATCTTAGGGGACGTAGACCGTTTCTATCTGTAGCCGCAATAGCCCACTTGCTGTCCGTTGCACAAATCGCTGCTGGCCCGTCCCATGGTTCAATTGTACTATTTAATACATCAAAAAGTTGTTGGTGTGATCTTGGCAAAACTTTGCTTCTTTTTGACCAGGCATCTGGCATTGTCATCAATTTAATTAATGGAACTGGTTTGCCAGAGTGAATTAATAATTCGAAAACATTGTCTAATGCAGCTGAGTCAGAATTGCCTGGAGTGATCACAGGTTTTAAGTCCTCAACATTTTCAAACAGTTCACTAGACATATCTTGCTCATGAATTTTCATCCAGTTTACGTTTCCTTTTAAAGTGTTTATTTCTCCGTTATGTGCCAAACATCTGAATGGTTGCGCAAGCTTCCAACTTGGAAAAGTATTTGTCGAAAACCTTTGGTGAAAAATTGCAAATCGAGATATAAATCTCTGATCGTTTAAATCTGGATAAAAATCAGACAATGCTTCAGCTAAAAACATACCTTTGTAAATAATCGATCTTGAGCTCAAGGAACAAATATAAAAATCATTGATTTGTTGGCTTCTGGTAATCTTTAATATTTTTTTTCTAGCCACGAAAAGCAAACGCTCTAGTTCATCTCTTTCTAATAATTTATTGCTTTTAAAAATTACTTGAGTAATTTCAGGCCTGTTAGACTCTGCGGTTCTTCCCAAAACTGCAGGATTTACGGGGACTTGCCTCCATCCGTAAATATAGAAATCATTCTCTAATAGAACCCTTTCGACTATTGTTTTGGATTTTTCCTGATCAGCATACTCAGTTCGAGGGAGAAAAATCATTCCAACACATATTTCTTCCTCTCCTTTGTGTTCGTGACCAGTTTCTTTTATCTTTTCTAAAAAGAAATCTCTTGGAATTTCAACGCATATTCCTGCTCCATCTCCAGATTTTCCGTCTGCATCAACTGCGCCGCGATGCCAAACAGCTTTTAATGATTGAATTCCATATTCAACTATCTCTCTCCTTTTTTTTCCGTCCAAAGAAGCTATTAAACCTACTCCGCAAGCATCGTGCTCTAAAGATGGATAGTATGAGTAATTTTTTTCCAAGATTTTTTTGTTTTTTAAATACAAACTCATGCTGCTTTATCTTTCTTAAACCGTGTAGAGTTTAAATATTTTTCAATTTGTACTGCTGCATCTCTACCATCTCTAATTGCCCAAACAACTAATGATGCGCCTCTGACAATGTCACCTGCAGCAAAAACTCCTCGTAAATTTGTTTCCATAGTTTTTAAATCAATCTTAATTGTTCCCCATTTGGATACTGATAGTTTTTCTGAATTGAATAATTTAGGTATATCTTCAGGATCAAAACCTAGAGCCTTGATTACCATGTCTGCTTGCAGTTTATAATTAGCGTTTTCAATGTTGATTGGTTTTCTTCTGCCTGAAGAATCAGGGTCACCTAACTTCATCTTTTGTACTTCTACGCTTTCGACTTTTTTATTTCCCAAAAATTTTCTTGGACTTGAAAGCCATAAAAATTCTACGCCCTCCTCGATTGCATTAGCAACTTCTCTTGCAGAACCGGGCATGTTTTCTTTATCACGTCTATATAAGCATTTTACAGAGATCGCCTTCTGCCTTATCGCGGTTCGCACGCAATCCATTGCTGTATCGCCACCTCCAACAACTACTATTTTTTTATTTTCTGCATTAAGTGTTCCGTCATCGAATAATTTAACCTTGTCGCCTAACCCTTTTCGATTTGAAGCAGTTAGAAAGTCCATTGCAGGGAAAATATTTTCTAGCTCGCTACCTTCAATATCAATATTTCTTGCTTTGTAAACACCAGTTGCAATTAAGACAGCATCGTGTTTTTCTTTAATCTCATCTAAAGATGCATTTTTTCCTACTTCAAAATTTTGAATAAATTTAATCCCAGATTCTTTTAAAAGTTTTGTTCTTCTTTCTACAACAAATTTTTCAAGTTTAAAATTTGGTATACCGTATACCAGTAACCCACCTGGTCGATCATATCGATCGTAAACGGTTATTTGATAGCCTGATTTTCTCATCTCTTCAGCACAAGCTAAACCTGCAGGTCCTGCTCCGATAATACCTACGGATTGTTTTTTTTGCTCTTTAACCTTAATTGGTTTTACCCATCCTTTTTCCCACGCTGTATCAGTAATATATTTTTCAACAGAACCAATTGTAACTGTACCGTGACCAGATTGTTCTATTACACAATTTCCTTCACATAGCCTGTCCTGCGGACATATGCGGCCACATACCTCTGGCATATTATTTGTGCTTTGTGATAATTCGTAAGCGTCTTGTAATCTGCCTTCGGCGGTTAGCTTCAACCAATCAGGAATATTGTTGTGCAAAGGGCAGTGAACTTGACAAAATGGGACCCCACATTGGGAACATCTGCTCGATTGTTCTTTTGCCTTATTACTTATAAAATCGCCATAGACTTCCTTGAAATCCTGATTTCTTCTTTCAACAGATCTTTTGGGTGGAGTCTGTTGACCTATTTTTACAAACTTTAGCATTTTCTCTGACATATTTTTGAAAAGGTAGATGAAAAATGGTTAAATTTGAAGTATATTTAGGTCAGTAATACATACCTTAATTGTAAAAAACGCAGTATTTACTTATATTTTAACAATGCATATCAGCTATGTCATATTTAGGATGATCTCAATAGTTGAATTAAATATAAGTAGATAGTCCAACGAATGGAAAACATTTTTCAAAT
>MDTE01055673.1_pt1 | contig 10262 bp, 9 predicted proteins | sample 811231 | NCBI WGS metagenome assembly MDTE01 (sample SAMN05326651, study PRJNA326480) | marine metagenome | isolation source: seawater | place: Indian Ocean: Red Sea | collected 2010 | reverse complement strand
GTGGTCAACTCACAATTACTACGGATGTAGAAAATTATCCTGGATTCCCAGACGGAGTTTTAGGACCAGAAATGATGGATTTATTTCGTAAACAAGCCCAAAAATTTGGAGCTCAATGTTTTTACAAACATGTATCAAAAATAGATTTTTCAAGTTCTCCATTTAAAATTTATGTCGGAGAAGAGGAGTATCTTACCCAATCAGTCATTATTTCCACTGGCGCATCAGCAAGATTATTAGGTCTTGATGCAGAAAACGAATTAATGGGGTATGGAATAAGTACTTGTGCTACATGTGATGGCTATTTTTTCAAAGATAAAGAGATAATAGTTGTTGGTGGTGGAGATTCAGCGATGGAAGAAGCAAATTTTTTAACAAAATTTGCTAGCAAAGTTACTATTGTTCATCGAAGAGAAGAATTTCGTGCATCAAAAATAATGATTGATAGAGCTTTAAATAATCCTAAAATCGATATTATAAAGAATGCTGTTGTTAGCGATATTTTTGGATCACAAAAAGATGGAGTGAGCGGTGTTTTATTAACCAATACGTTAGATGGAAGTGAAACAAACTTTGATTGTGAGGGAGTATTCTATGGCATTGGTCATATTCCAAACACAAAGGAATTCAAAGATGTAATCGATTTAGACGATCAGGGGTATATACAGACAAAAGACAAGTCAACTGCAACCAATGTTCCTGGAATATTTGCTTGTGGAGATGTTCAAGATAGCTATTATAGACAAGCAGTAACAGCGGCCGGATCAGGTTGTATGGCAGCAATAGATGTCGAAAAGTATTTAGAAGACTTGTAATGAGAATAGTTTCCCTGTCTTTAGGGAGGCAATATGGAATTAAAACAGATTTACAATATCAATGATTTAGTATTAAATCATGGTAAGAACAAAATTTTAGACATTAATACGCTAAAATTTCACAATGGTTTAATTTATGGTCTTTGTGGCAATCTCGGTTCTGGAAAATCATCTTTAATGCAAATTTTATCAGGATATCAATCTCAATCTAAAGGCGATGTTCTTTATCAGGGATCTCCATTTAGAAAAAGTATTTTTGGTAATATAAAAAGAGAAAAAGAGATATTTTATATTCAATCTAATATGTTGAAGGCTAACATAACTGTTGAAAACTTCATTAAGAAGAATTTTCCATCAAAACACAAAGATATTTACAAACGCCATTTTACGTCTTTTAATTTGCAAAAAATGTGGCATGTTTCAGTCAATAAATTATCTGATGGACAAAAACATTGGTTAAAAATTGTTATTGGACTAGAAAAAGATCCTAGAGTCTTGTTGATTGATGATTATGGGGTATATTTAGACAATAAGAATGAGATGGGTCTACGAAGGCGATTGCTTAAGATGAACGATTTGTTGGGAACAACAATAATTCTTTCATCTCATAGTGACTATTTTTTGAAACAGTTTGCAAGTGTAGTTATATACTTAGACAACGGTCATATAGCAAAAATTAGAAAAGGATACAAAAAATCAAATTATGGTTCGAAGAATAAGAGATAAATTATTTCTAATTCTTTTTCTTAGCTGTGTAATTGCTCAGAATAACAATCTTCTTGATGTGGTCAATTGGGAAATATACAGTCAACCTTTGAAGATTAATTCCATTTCTGAGGATAATTCTTTCTTCTATTTTGGAACAGATAATGCAGGAATTTTGCGATTTAACAAATTTTCTCAGCAATTTGACACTCCTATTACAGAAGCACAAGGCTTGTATTCAAGATCTATTAAGCATGTTTTCTATGATAAAAAAACAGGGATTTTATGGGCTGTTGGAGATCAGTTTATAGAATACAGTTTTTCAAAGACGAGCGATTGGTATAAATCAGCTTATGTTCCAAATAGAATGATTGTTTCAGACATTGGTTCTAGCACAGATTATTTGTGGATTAAATCAGGTCCTAATTTTACCAAATTGGATCATATTAATGGCACTAATTTAGGCACATATTCTTTTCCTGATGAAAGCGATATTGATTGGGGAGACATATCTTATCAAGATATGAATATAACAAATTTCAATTTCAATGATTATTTTATTGAAAGTGGATGGATGTTAACTATTAATGGAGCATCAGACAATAGAGGAAAATTTTTAAAATATGAATCTTATTATCAGTCTAATCATATGTTTGATTGGATTGGTTTAGATAATGGATTTTTATTGCAGATAGATAAGTTTACCAAATCAATCAAACCGATTTATTATGGATTAGGCACTAATTCAATAAAAGATTCACTTTTAGATGGTGATTTTCTATGGATTGTAGGAGAGGGGGGTATTACTAAATTTGATATATATCAAAATACAACGGAAGTGTTAAGACCCGAGGAATACTTTCAATTTGATGAAAGTTCAATATCATGCATAGTTAAAGTTGATGATGAAATTTGGTTTGGTTCAAGTACTGGTTATATTCTGGTTTACAATGTAAAAAAAGACTCTTTTAGAAAATTTGGCAATTTTTATGGTGTTGTTGATATGGTTTATAGAGAAGACCAAGTTTGGGTTTCGACTAGAATTAATCGTGGACTAAATAGCATTTTTGCCATAGATAAAGAGTTAAAAATAAAATCAGACGATACAATTCCAGATACAATCGATACCTCTTGGAGCGAGGTATTAGCGATGAGATTTTCTGCTAAATCAAAATCAAGAGAACTGGCTTTTTATCAGAACAATACAATCTATATTTCAAAGATAGATGGATTGTATGAGCATCGAATTCCTGCTTCATTAAATTCTGAATATGACGGAAGCGTTACAAATACAAAAAAAATAGTAGATTCAACTCTCTATTTTAATGGTTTCATTAGAGATATATTGGTTGTTAAAGAAAAAGTTTTTGTAGGTACAAATACAGGATTATTTATTTTTAATCTAGAATCTGGAAAATTATTAGAAAGGTATGCATTCTTTGATGTCGAAGATTTGGATAAATTTTCGTTTTTGCGAAATATTGTTAAAATAAATTATTTTTCTGATTTTTTAGTGTTACTTACTAGAAATGGATTGATTAAGTTAAGTATGGATTTGTAATGAAAAAATTTCTTATTTATTTACTATTTATTAGCGCAATTTTCTCTCAAAACAGGAATATAGACCGCAATATTGATCAATTTAAAATTAACACTTTTACTCGACCTTTGGAGTCCGGTTTAGTTGAAGTAATGTGTTTTGTTAAAATTCCAAATTATTCTCTCCAATTTATAAAAGAAGGTAGAAGCTTTATCGCTGAATATGATGCAAACCTTTCTGTTGTAGATGAAGATGAAGTTGAAGTTGCAACAGGCTCTTTTTCTGATAAAATAATCGTGAAAAAATTCTCTGAAACTACATCGAGAGTAAAAAGTACCATTTTAAGCTCATCTTTTGTTATTCCTTTAGAAGATTATAGTATTTCAGTTAATATCAAAGATATTGATACAAAGTTGACCAGCAAAAAAACTAAAAAAGTGGAGCTTGATGATTTTTCAGACACTTTTCAGGTTTATGAACCAATATTTTTAAAAGAAGCAGATGGAGAATGGGGTTTTTTGGACAATGAATTCCCAATTGATGCAAATCAGATAATCATTAAGGAAAATCAATTAAAATTCTATCAATATGCTACAATTTCTCCTGGTGACTATACTATGGTGATAAATGTGTTTAGTGGCAAGAAATTACAATGGACAGATACAATCAATTCATCTTCTAATACCAAAGTTGTTTCTCACTTAATTAATCTTCCTACAAAAGATATTAATAAAGTTGATTTAAAAATTGAAGTAACAGTTAATCAAGGAGAGCTTTCAGCTTCGAAATCTTCAAAATTTAAATCTCGTGATTCTTTTATGTTCGGAGGTATTGGAAATATTGATTTAGCCTTATCGCAGATGAACTATATTTTAACAACGGACGAAAGAAAAGAATTAAAGAATCTCAAACAGAGCGAGAAGGAGAGCTTTTTTAAGAAAGCATGGGGTAGGAGAGATCCAAAACCAGAGACAAAAGTTAATGAATTAATGGACGAATATTATGCAAGAGTACAGTTTGCAGAAGAAAATTTCTCTAGAGGGTCTTCGGGAGGATGGAGATCTGATATGGGCATGATTTTTATATTATTTGGGAAGCCAGACGATATTCAACGATACAGTTCAATGCAATCAAATTATGTTTATGAAACCTGGTATTATTTTTCCATTGGAGAAGAATTTGCATTTGTAGATGATTATGGTTTTGGTGATTATAGACTAAGGAGACCTTTTGTGTATTAAGGTATGAGTAAAGAAGAAAAATTATTAAAAATTTTAGAACAGTTCAGAAATGAATTATCAGATAAGGAACTTGCTTTTATAGACGATCTTAACAATGAGGGAGAGTCAATAAAAAAAGCCTCGGATTCTACAGATTCAGATTACAGTCTTTTTATTGATGGTGCAGCTGAATTTGATCAGGATTTGAAGCCAAATAATGCTGGTATAGGAGGATTAATTAAGAAGGGAGATGAATTGGTATATTCTTTCTCTGAAAATATTGGAATTCGTACAAATAATGAAGCCGAATATTCAGCATTAATTCAAGGAATTCAAGCATGTTTAGATCATAAAATTTATCATGTCGATATATTCTCTGATAGTGAGCTAATTGTAAATCAAGTGAATGGAAAATATAAATTGAAAGATTCTAAAATGATTAAACTTCATGCTGAGGTGACGAAATTATGTTCAGAGTTAGAATCTTGGACTATATCTCATGTTCCAAGAGAACAAAATGTAGAAGCTGATCATTTGAGTAAGTTAGGATTAACAAAATAAATATAATCAATAGGGAGAATATTTTATAAATTGCATTTATGAAATTTTTAGAAAAAATAAAGAGTGGTTTTGATTGGGTTAGTGGAGACATTGCTATCGACTTAGGAACTGCAAATACACTTATATGGCTTGCAGGAAGAGGGATTATAATCAATGAACCATCAATTATTGCAAAATCGACGAAAACAGATGAGGTTTTAGCAGTTGGAAACGAAGCAAAAGAAATGCTAGGAAAGACACATCAAGGCATAGAAACAATACGACCGTTAAGAGACGGTGTAATAGCAGACTATAATGCTGTAGACTCTATGTTGCAGGGTTTTATTAGGAAAGTAAATTTAAATCGTCTTACGAGGCCAAAAATGGTAATATGTGTACCATCTGGCGTTACTGAAGTAGAAAGAAGAGCTGTTAAAGATTCAGGTGAAAAACAAGCTGCTAGAGAAGTATTTCTAGTGGATGAACCTGTTGCAGCTGCAATCGGTATTGGTCTTGATATTAGCAAACCTGTAGGTAATATTATTGTTGATATCGGTGGAGGTACTACAGAAGTTGCAGTTATTTCTTTAAATGGTGTAGTGACAAAGAAAGCAATCAGAGTTGCTGGAGATGAGATGGATGAATCTATTATACAGTGGTTTAGAAACGAGCATAAGCTTGAAATTGGAGAACAAACTGCAGAAGAAATTAAAATATCTGTTGGTTCTGCAATGAGAGTTCGTTCAAAAAACATTCTAGTAAAAGGTAGAGATTTAGTGTCAGGTATTCCCAAAACTATAGAAGTTCGATCTGATGAGATTAGACAAGCTTTAAAAGATCCTGTAACCAGAATTGTAGAAGTCATAAAACAAGCATTAGAAGATACTCCACCTCAATTATCCGCAGACATTGTAGAAAGAGGTATTATTCTAGCTGGTGGAGGTTCAATGTTAACGGGACTTGATCAAGTTTTAAGAGAAAAGACTGGGGTTCCTGTTAATGTAGCTGATGAACCGCACTTAAGTATCGTAAAAGGCTGTGGTATGATCATCGAAAACCTTGAAAAATACAAACATGTCCTCTGGTAATAATGATTGGCGCCAGATTATTTAATGATAAAAACCTGCCTTTATTTACTCTATTAATCTGTATTTTTTTATCACTTGCTCTAATCTTTTCAGATTCAAACGAAAAAGTACAATCCTTTAGAATTTCTATAACAAAAAACTTTTCTTTTTTGTATGAGCCATTTAACTGGATTGATAATCAATCTTTTTTATTAAAAAAAGTTGAAGTTCTTTCTTCAGAAAACTTAAAATTAAATCTTGAAAATGAGCTTTTACTCTCAAATAAAGTAGAAAATGATTATTTACGGGAATTTCTGAACTTTCAAGATAGAGAGACATATAAATTTGTTGGATCAGATGTGATTTCAAGAGGGAATACTTCTAATTTAAATACTATTCTAATTAATAGAGGGCTTGAGAGTGGAATCAAAAAGAATAGTCCAGTTTTATCGTCAAGAGGCGTTGTTGGAAAGGTCATAGCTTCTTCTGAAAATACTTCTTCTGTGCAGCTTATTAGTGATGGGAATTTTAGACTAAGTGTAAGGATAATGCCATCTGAATCAGAAGGAATTTTGCGTTGGAAGAGCAATACAATTTGTGAAATATTCGAGGTAAAGAAAACATCTGATATTAATATTGGAGATTCAGTGGTGACATCGAACTTGAGCACTTATTTCCCTCCTAATCTTCCGATTGGCAAAGTGATAAGCATACATGATAAATCAGATAGCTTTAATAAGGTTGTCCGATTAGAACTTCATTCTGAATTATCTAAATTAAATCAATTATTTGTTATAATTGAAGGAGATAACCAATGATGTTATTTTTTCAATATTTTTTCATATCAGTTGTATTGCAATTATTTTTTTCTGAATTGTTTACTGTTAATGGTTTTCAACCAAATATTATATTACTCTTTATTGTTTTATCACAAATGCCCGAATCAAATACATCTAAAGCGGTATTAGTGGGGTTTGTAACAGGTTTGTTTTGTGATTTAGTTTTGTTTACCGGTTCATACATTGGTCTTTCAAGTTTAGTATTTTCTATTTGTGCATTTATGTCGTCTAGAATTCGTTATAATTTTGTATTTCGAAATTTTGATTCATATTGGATTCTTACTTTGCTCGTTGGTATAGCTATTTACTGTCTATTTAGATATGATTTTCTCTTTTTTAGCGATTTCTTTCTTTTCTTAAAAAATTTTTTATTGATATCATTGTATTCTTTGTTTGTTTCTTATATCCTTGTGAAGGTTTTATCATTGAAGAAGGTTGTATTGAATGCTTAAGATTGATAACAAAGCTGATATATATACCTATAGAGTGCTTTTTTTTATTTTATGCTCTTTGATGACAGTTTTAATAGGTAGATATTACTATTTGCAAGTTGTCGAATATGATAGACATTTTTCTAAATCTCAGATAAATCGTGTTAAAGCAGTTACAACCTACGCATCAAGAGGATTGATTTTTGATCGTAACGGAGAACTGCTCGTTGATAATTATCCAACATATGTTCTGACAGTTACTCCATATAAATTAGATAATAAAGAGAAATCTTTTAAAGAATTATCATCAATTTTAAACACTGAATTTGATGAACTAAATCGTAGATACAAAAAATATTACAGAGGGAGAATGTTGCCTACTATTATTGCAAAAAATCTTTCTTTTGAACAAATCTCTCAAATTGAGGAGAGGAAGCTTGAATTTCCCGCATTTAGCTATCGCCCGTTTAATGAAAGAATATATCCATCTTCCTTCAGTTATTCTCATATTTTGGGATATCTTAAAGAAGTAGATAGAGAAATTGTTCCGACACTTGATAAAAGTCTGTTATATAGAGCTGGAGAGTTAGTTGGTTGGCAAGGAGTAGAAAAACAATATGAAAAAGAATTAAGATACTCTAAAGGCATTAGCTATTTAGAGGTTGATACTTATGGAAGAGAAGTCTTTGAATTGCAAGATGGAAAGATTGTTGCTCTTCCTGGAGATGATCTTTATTTGTCAATTGATTCAGGCCTGCAGCAGTTCACAAAAAATTTATTAGAAGGTCAAAAAGGATCCGTAATTATGTCTCATGTAAACACTGGTGAAATCTTGGCAATGGTAAGCAGTCCATCATACAGTTTGGATATATATAGAGGAACAACTTCTGAGGAAGAATGGGAAAATGTCCTTAAAAATCCTGATAAACCTTTGTTGAATCGATCTGTAGCAGGTTTGTACCCTCCTGGATCTCCTTTTAAATTAATTACAACTTTTAATCTGCTAGAAAATAATCTTATTGCAAATTCTGATTCAGTTATGTGTTCAGGTCTAAAAGAATATGGTGGTATAGAAAGAGGATGTTGGAGAGAAGATGGCCACGGATTTACTGACTTAACTAAAGCTATTGCAGAATCGTGTAATATTTATTTCTATGAAAAAGTTCAGCTAGTGCCTTTACAAGATTGGATATCAACCGCGGAAATTTTTGGATTTAATCAAGCAACAAATGTTGATCTTCCAACTGAGAAGATAGGGATAGTTCCCGATAAAGATTTTTTTACAGAACAGTATGGAAGATGGGGATGGTCTGAAAGAGGGGTTTTGCTAAATCTTACACTAGGGCAAGGAGATTTATTGGTTACTCCAATACAGTCTTTACGGTTTATTAACCATATAGCAACAAGAGGAAAAAACACTCCAAGGTTAAAGCTAAATCTTAACTCTCAATTAAGTTATTATGACTCGATTCAATATTCAGACAGAACTTGGGATTATATTGAAAATGCTCTTTTTGCAGCAGTAAATAGTGATTTTGGAACCGCTAGAAGGGCTATGCCAGAAAACCAAGATATACCATTTTTTGCAAAAACTGGTACAGCACAAAATCCTCATGGAGAACCTCATGCATGGTTTATAGGGTTTTTTGAATTTAAGGGTGAAAAATACTCAATAGTAACCATTGTTGAGAATGGAGGAGGTGGAGCAACAGTGGCATCTCCTATAGCTGGAGATATAGTGTCATATTTTATCAATAGTAATACATATATAGCGAATAAATAATTATGGCTCAAGGTAATATACATATAGGACTCACGGCAGAAGATTTGAGAGCAAGGCTTCATATCTTAACTGCTCTTTTGATTGTTTTTGGTCTTACTGCACTCTATAGCATTTCTGATAATCCTTTATCCATTGAAAGTTCATTTATGAGACAATTTATTTTCATGATACTTTCATTTATTGTTTATTTAATTTTAAGGCGTGTTTCTTTAAAGGCATTTCATGATAATTCAACCATGATTTTCTTATTCATAATAGGACTATGTCTTGTTCCATTTTTTTTACCAAGGGTAGAGTATACATATCGATGGATTGATTTAGGTTTTATGACAATACAACCTTCAGAATATTTAAAGATTGGACTGGTTATTATAATTGCAAAATATTTATCAAATCATCAGTTAGAAATCAAAACAAAATCAATTATTATTATTCCTGGATTATTAACGTTATTTGCGGCTATAATAGTCTTGCAACAGCCTGATTTAGGCACTGCAGCTATTGTATGTGCTCCGTTAATTCCTATGTTGCTTTGGGCAGGTGTTAATGGTTTTGTTCTATTTTTAATCATTGCTCCAATAATTACAATTATCGCAGCATCCAATTCTATTGCTTTTAGTATATGGGCTGTAATTATGTTGTTATGTTTCTTATTGGCTAGACCTGGCGTTGTCCCAGGATCTATTCTTTATTTTTCTAATATATTTGCAGGATTATTAACTCCTTTTGCTTGGAATATTTTAACAGAATATCAAAAGCAAAGAGTACTAACATTTTTAAATCCAGATCTGGATCCTATGGGATCTGCTTACCATATCATTCAGAGTGTTACAGCAATAGGTTCCGGAGGATTTTTTGGTAAAGGTTTTGAGCAGGGATCTCAAACACAACTTAAATTTTTACCTGTTCAAGAGTCTGATTTTATTCTTTCGGTTATAGCAGAAGAATTTGGTTTTTTAGGGATTATGATTGTTATGGCTATCTTCTTTTTATTTATTAAGACATTGCTTGATATTGCTTTCAGATGTTCAGATTATTTTTCAAGCATTGTTATAATAGGTTTAGCTTCGATATTTTTATCTCATCTATTTGTTAATTCTGCTATGACAGTTGGTCTGATTCCTGTCAAGGGACTTCCTTTGCCTTTTGTGTCGGCAGGAGGCTCATTTCTTTTGTCATGTTTTATAATGTTAAGCTTAATAACAAATTTATCAGAAAATTCATAATTCCCAGTTGAAGTTCTCATGCTATTTTGTTAAGTTTCTCCCTTCTTGGTGATGACAAAAAAAATCTTTTATATAACAACTGAGATGGAGCCTTTT
>MDTE01172080.1_pt1 | contig 10263 bp, 14 predicted proteins | sample 811231 | NCBI WGS metagenome assembly MDTE01 (sample SAMN05326651, study PRJNA326480) | marine metagenome | isolation source: seawater | place: Indian Ocean: Red Sea | collected 2010 | reverse complement strand
TCTAAAGTCTCTTGAAGTAACTCTATACCAACCATTCAACTTAGGAACCCAAACTTCCAATACTCCTGCAGTATCAAAATCGTATTCCATTTTTACTAAATGACCTCTTTTTTCACTCATAACCTTTATTTTTATTTATACCTTAATATAGGCATAATAAATTAGAATTCCAACTTATAGTTACTAAATTTTTCCAAATAAGAAGTCATTTTAGTACCATTGCCATCTTTAAATTCATATCCTTTACGAAAGAATTTTTTAACGTTACCAGGTCCAGCTAAATGAGCTGCTGCTAATATGCCTGATTCTGTAATCAATATTCCATTGACAGTTCTTCCATGGTACTTTTCTATCTGTCTTCTTAATATATGTTTGTTATGCAATAAAAGAGCAAACATAGCTTCTTCCTGCATTGATTCATTTTCTAAAAACTCTCTGTTGGACACATTTTTATATCCTAATGCATTTAGAGTTTTTCTTCCAAATTGATACTTTCCTAAATAACCAAACTGATTAACTGCTTGATAATTTCCGGATGATTCTCTAAATCCTATATCTTCTAAAAATTTATTATGATCTTTAACTATAATCTCCACTACTGGAGTTTCTATCTTGGGGGTAATAACTTCTAAGGCCACAGGCCTCGAAGGTTCTATCGATGCGATAGGGTCTACTTTCATTCTAGTTACAACCGTAAATGCCATCATAATAGTAGACACCAATGATACGGCTATAGTAAATAAAATTTTTCTCATATTTTTGTTTTTGATTAGTAACCAAATATTTGTTTGGCTTTAGGTAATACTTCTCTAATCATCAAATCATATTCAGGGTGTTCAGCATATCTTTGATTAACATAATCTATATACTGATCCTCATCTTTGATATCAGAAAGGTATTCTGAATAATAGAAAGCATAGTCATATAATGATTCTTTCCAATTATTGTAATAAGCATGTTCGTACTGAGTACCAACTGCTAAATTAGCTCTTACTTGAGCTTGTTTCATACCGAATAAGTTATTATTTTCTCGATATATTCTTGAAGTCCATGCACCAGTTTCAACATAAGACTGGCAGTATACTAAATAAGGAAAATTAAAATTAAGTCTTTTTATTTCTTTAATTAATTTTTCTTCCGAAAATTTAGTTGCTTCATTTATTACTATATACTTCTCCATGGGTGTTAATTTTTCTACTACCTCAACTTTTGGAGGTTTAACTATACCGTAAAGGAAAAATCCCAAGGTAAAAATTGTCCATAGAGTTAAATATTTTACGTAACTTACTTTCTTAAAGGATATAGAATCCTTATCATACTTGTATAGTTGCATAAGTTTAATAAGTTGGTTAATTAAAATAGATCGAGGAAAGAGGAATCGATCTTTTTGTCTCTCAGTTTGTCGTTTAGTTCCGAACGCTTCACTAATTCGTCCGCTACTTTTCTTTCCAACGGCTTTCGCTTTTTCCAAGTCGAAAACTTGTTTGATTTTTTCGCAGGCATGATTATAAATAGTTTTATAACCTTGAAATATACTCTTCTCCAGGGTTTTCATCATTGTATAAACCTAATTCTTTAAGATGTTCTATATGATTCTCATCCATAGTCCATTCACTATCTTCTTTCGAACGATCAACGAATTCTTCTATAGGCTCTTGTTGTTTCTTCTTTGATGGTTTGTTCCCATATAGGAAGTGACAATTCAAGCAGAGAAACTCAATATTCTCTAAAGTTAAATTATTTAAGTTACTATCTTTATAATTTATTGTTAAAGGCACTTGAGTATCAGAAACTCTTCTTTCTGCAAAACCACACTTATTACATTTTTCTTCAATAAGAGCCTCGAAAATAAGTCTTTGTTTAAACTCATTTCTATCTAAATACTTTGAGGGAACTGCTCCATCTAATACTTCTTTAAACTTAGGAAGTTTATTGTGAGAATATTTAGGAATACCTTTACCTTCTTGATTCATATGAGCATCAAGCAAAGTAACTCCTTCCTCATTTTTATACATTCTGGCGTACTTCTTATAATGGTTATAAGATACATGTAGTACTCTAGCAGCATGCATATTAGAACGAGTTTGTTTCATCGCTCTTAAAATATCCTCTTTGGTAAGTATTTTAGATGGACGTCCCATTAATAATCTATTCCTTCAATGCCTTGAGGAGTCTCATCTACATCGAATATAATAGTATCATTATCATCTTCTTCTAACACATTGTTAACTCTCTCTTTTACAGATTGAGAAATAGCGGCCTCATCTGTATCAAGATCTAACATTTCGATATTTACTTTCTGACCTTTGAGTTCAGCTTCTTTAGTAGCAATAGATCTTGCTCTATCTTGATCCATAATAATAATATCATTATATGTATGATCACCAGAACCTTCAACTGTAGTTATACCCACAACAGGTTTAGCAGTAGAACAATCAATACATACGTGATAGCCTAACTCTTTCCTTTTAACAGGTAATTTTTCCTCGCTACAACGAGGACATTTCATCATTTCTAATTGCATAGTATTTACCATAAACATAACCGTTTTTAATTTTTATCGTATAAATATAGGCAGAAAATACCAGAAAAACAACTATTTGTTGTATTTTTTTATAACATCCCAGACATCACTAGGAGTTTTAAACTTTACCGTTTTTTCTTGCTTACCGACACTTATGGTAATATTACCGTCCCATTCTTTATCCGGAACTAACTGGTAAAGGTACATTTGTACTAAGCTGAGTTGTTCTTTATTAAAGCACATCTTCATGAGATCTTCTATAACTCTAAAGAATTGATCTTCATATGTAGTCATATCCATTCCTATTTCATCAGCCATAAAATCTCTTCTATCTTCGATTTTTCTTAACTGTTGAACGATTTGCACAAATAACTTTTTATTCATAGACTCTTTATCTAATTCTTTGACTTTAATACGGTACGATAGTGGATGGATTGAGAAAAGAACTTCTCTTAATTTCTTACGCGGGTTCGTCTGTCTCGGCATTAGCAGTTGGGTTTTGCATTGATAGTGCTTTTCTGATAATTTTATCAAAGTATTCAATATAAATAAAGAATCCAATAATAGATTTATCTTTTAAGTTTCTATCTCTTTCTACTCTCAATTCAAATTCAGCTAAACCTCTCTCTAATCTTTGTTCAAGTTCTATAGCTATATCATTTTGTTGAGTTGTAGTTAGGTCCCCAAACTCAGTAGGAATAAATTGTACTTTGACTCCCTTCTTTTGAGGATCTTCATTCGTATCAACTTTGAGCAAAAATGTATGACCTGCAAATTTTACTTTTGCAGCCTCATTTAAAGTCTCTTTTACTAATTGTTCTAATTTATTCATATTAATAAATAGTTAACCAAATAACATTTGTTTATTATTTCCTGCAGACTCTTCGATTAGTTCATGCTTTACTATAGCTCTATTGCGACTATATTGTTCTACCGTCCATTCATATCCTCTATCGGTAATAAATTCAACTTCTTCTACTTTACCATTACTATGAGTAAATTCTATTATAAATTTTTTCTTCATATCTGTTAACTTTAATTTTTAAACTACCTAATTCAAAAGTACCTGCTTTAGGTTTATCCTGCTCTAAAACTCTACTCAGTTGTTGAAACATATTAAAATCTTCTTGAGTAAACTTACTACCATCTATAAATATTACAATATCATTCTGAGGTATCTCTTTAAAGTCTCTTAATCTCCATCCTAAAGTATATTCTGTATTATCATTTTCTTTTTCAAGGTACTCTTTTAAAAACCCGTCTGTGTAAATATTAGTACACCAAGGTTCAAGTAACTCTAATAATTCATAAGTAGCATTTTTTAATACAATACCTTTATTGTAGAAAGGACTAACTATAGGTTTGAGAAGATTATCATGTTGTACTCCAGTACCCCATTTGCGTATAAACTCTTTGGTTGAGTTCTGCATTTCTTTTTGCCATTCCTTATGACGTTTTTCATCACCAGAAAAGCTTCCAGCTCCTCTTCCAGTTAGATGATATACTAAACTATTCCATGGTTGTTTAAAAGTAAATCCATCTAACTGCATACGATTAAACACATCTGAATCTTCTCTACATGATTTTAAAATAGGGTCATGTCCACCCATAGCAAGAAACTCTTTCTTGTAAACCATCCAAGGAGCAAATATACCATTAGTTACTTTAGTAACTCCTACATTCTCGGCAACAAATTTATCAAATGCCTCTTCTTTGAAATCTTCAGGCCACATGCCATAGTCTCTAATTATCTTTTCTCCATTGTTAGGGTGTAAAGGAGGTTCTACTCTAGTACAACAGACAGCTGATTTACTTTCTAATAAGTCAAAAGCTAATTTATCTGCATTTTTACCTAACATCATATCAGCATGAAAAACCATAACTACGTCTGTATTAGACCCTTTAATACATTCATCGTATGCTTTACCTATACCAAATCTTGACTCATTAAGATTAGGATTAATTATGTACCTTAAGTTATATTTATCGTGAACTTCTTTTAACCAATCTACAGTACCATCGTTATCTTGATCTACAAATACAACTATTTCATGATCATCTCTATATGCATTCTTTCTAATAGAAGGAATACAGGTTTTTAAGTATCGTAAATTATCCTTACTAGGTATACAGAACGTAATTTTATCCATTTGTAACTCCTTTAATCATACCGTATTGATCAAATATAGGCATTCCTCCCCATTTTTCAAAGAATTTTCTTGAATTTCTCTGCTCTGCTTTCATTTGTCTTTCTGATGACTTACCATCGTTTTCTTCTAATCTGTGACTGCCTCTTGCTCCGAAATGATATACTACTGACTTAGTAGGCATGATAAACTCTATACCGTCTTGAAGCATTCTTAGGAAAAGATCATGGTCATCCCAGCTAGTAGGAGCAAATAAAGGATCATTACCACCAATCCTATCCCATACTGATTTTTTAATAAGACCTGAAACACCTTCACCTTTTGGAATTTCATGATCATTTTGTTTAGCAAATTCTGCAGCATAATCTATAAATCGTTTAGTGTTAAAATCATCATGATAAGCTCCAAATTCATCTGGGTGTACTAATAAAGTACCTACTCTATCAGGAGAGTTAAACATGTTAGGTTCAATTCTAAAACTATTAACCCATAGTTCTTTATCTTCATACTTATCATGTATCTTCATTAGTTCAACATCCCAATCTTTACCAACATAAAAATCAGAATGTAAAAAATTAATATATTCAGTCTTAACTTTTTCAGCACAAAAGTTCATTCCTCCTCCTATACCTTTAGGTTTATCGTTTTTGTCAATATAGTATTCTAAATCATATAGCTTGCCATGATCGTTTAACCACTCATCAGTCCCATCAGTACAGTTTTCTGCATGTATAATAAACGGTGCTTCATTCCAATATGAATGAGTTCTAACAGATTGAACTGCTAGTTTTAAATAAGGTAGGTTATTGTATGTACTTATACAATGTGTAATCATATAACTGTTTTTATTTTATTGTATAAAAAATCTATATCTTTTTTCATACTAAGTATTTTTCTATTTTTACCTTGAATTGTATGATGTATAAAATAAGCATTTCTTCTTAATTCATCATTATCAAAATCGTTGTAACGAACTCCATCAACATAAGCTCCTGCAAAAAAATTAAATAAAGGACCTAAATCTTTAACTTTAACTCCTAACTTATTTACTTTCCAATTAAGCACATTCTGTTCCTTCAGAAGACCTAAATCAAGATCAAAATTTATATCATTAATGTTAAAAACTTCTTTATGTTTTTTAGAAGCTAAAATAACACCTCCATTGAAGTAAAAATCATTCCAACTATCTATGTTACCTAAATCTTTTTTAATTTGAGATATCTCAGATAATCTTCCAGGTTCTTCAGTGACGTAAAAATAATTATCATCTAGCTCAAAATAATTAGGAGCATCTGGATTAATAACTATATCTAAATCTAATCTAAGGACTTTATCATAATTTTCAAACAAATTATAAATTTGATTTTTTTCGAACTTAAGATAGTTATACTTTTTTTTATGTTTACTTTTTATATTATAAAGAGGTTTATCTATTATTACAAGATCAGAATTAGTTCTTTTACAGTATTGTTCTAGTAAAGGTTTTGTATAGTTTAAAATAGTTTTACCATTGATTGCAACTACTGCCACACAGTTTGTCATACAGATAATACTTTTATCATTGCTTGTGGACCTGTAGTACGGGCTATAACATCAAAATCGAAAGATGGATTATCTTCACAAAATTCACAAAAAGCTTTGTATTCGTTTTCTTTACCTTCATCATTTAATATTTCATCAAACAATATTAATGTTCCTGGTCTTAGCATTGATTTTACTTCTTTTAAAATAGTAACGCAACTAGAATAAATGTCACTGTCTATATGAAGAATTTTTAAATAATCGTTAGTTTCTTTTACCCATTGTGGTAAAGTGTCCTCAAACCATCCTTTGATAAAAGTGACCTGATCCATATGAATTAAATCAATAGCATTAAATATTGGTAAATTTCCACCCATATTAAAATGACCTTTAGGAAAAAATACTTTATTGTTAACAACCCAATCTTCTGGAAGACCTTTAAAAGAATCAAATCCATAAATCGGTGTATCTTCATAATGTTTAGGAAACCATCCTATGGACCCTCCATTGAATACTCCAAACTCTGCTATAACTCCTCCTTCAAGTGTATTACCTTTTACATGTTTTTCCCACATTCGTTTGCGTCTCCGAGGATCAGTAAATACAGGAACTTCTAATATTTGTTCATCAAATTTTTTATTCCGCATATGCTTCTTCTTCCCAGTTAATAAAATAAGGTAACCATTTTTCTTCACCATGAGCAGCATATGAAGGAAGACAGCTTATTAATTGTTTACCTTTTTTCTCTAAAAGTCTAAAAGTATCTCCACCCATTGGTAAATGCTTACCAGTATGAAGTTTTACCATTTCATCGTAATCTTCTACTATATGTTTACCTGTAGTAGCCCAAGTCATCGTAGTACTACTTACAGTACGCCAGTGAACTGATTTTGTAATATAAAGCTTGCATTCAGATGGCTTATTATAGATATGTTTGGGTTTTCTAACTCCATCTTCATCTATATCTATCTTACCATGATCCCAAGTAAACCTTTCATCTTTAAAATCTTGATACTTATCTGGATGATCGTATAATGATACATAACTTGCATCTAGATATTGAAAAGCCTCTAACAGTATCTTCTTTGAACCTCTTCTATGTATATAATCATCCTCTATCAAATAAAAGATAGTATCTTCTCCATGCTCTTTTACAAGTCTATACGCTAAATCCCAGCTAACTATAAACGAACCTGTATTACCATTTTGTGTTCTATATATTTTATCCTTATCAGCATAATTATGAACCATATCAAACGTTTCATCAGTAACGTTATCACATAGTATAATTAAATTATCTTTACCGAACTCTCTTACAAAGGTTTTAAGACACTGTTCTTTAGAAGCATATTCAGGTTTAATTTTTTCTACATTGCTTCTATCGCTAATTCTGTATATGTTAATTAAGTTCATTTATCTAAATTTTGTAAAAACTCTGACATAGCTGCTTGACTTTCGGCAGCATACTTTTTAAATACCTCGTCATTTCTTGAAGCATTAGTACCAACTCTTTTATTTGGGTGCCAATAATTATGACCCTTTAATCTTGATGTAACACAAACTTGAGGTATATTTCTTTTTCTACATACATACTCAAAACAAGTATCTTCTCTAACAAAATGCATACCAGGAGCTATAAAAGGAGTTTTATGCCCTGATGATATACAAACCAAACTACCGTCTATCTTATGAGGTACTGATTTGATATTAATATCTCCTGATTCATCATTAAACTTATCTAACTCTTTTTGAGTAATGTAATCTTTATATTTCCAAGGAGATTCTAATAATTCAATACAATCGTCTTTATGAGGCTTACATTGACATGGTTTATCATAACCTAATAATCTTTCATGGGTAACTACATCCCAAGAATTATCCCACATAGGTCTACCTGCAAATGTTAATACGTGGGGTTGATCTATCTCTACCATATTTAATATTGCAAAAAAGTCTCTTGGTATAATAGTATCACTTTCACCCCATACGGTATATTTAGCTTCCGGATCATATACATCTCTTCTCCAATCAGCTATGTTATAAAATGGATCATTATTGTCTTTGATGACTAGTTCGGGACTATAATCCTGCATTAACGGATGACTATCCCATTTTTCTAATAATCTTCTAGCACTACTAACTGTTGGTTCCTCTATATAAGTCTGATAGTTAAAGCATATTTTTATCTTTACTTCTACATCAGGTGCAGATCTTAATGCTTGAAGTATAGAATGCCAACACTCATCTATCATACTAGATTCGTACCACATATGATGCATTTGAAATAGTATCATATTAAACTATCTAATTTTAATTCATTATCTAATGCTACTTCCATAAGTACTTTAAAATTATTATCTAATCGTGGTTTGAGTTTATAAAGTAATATAGGTAAATTTTTATGATTTTTCAACTCTTTTACTGTATTTATTATCCACTTTATTCTATTTGTTGGTGACTTTTTTTTATAACCATCCCCTAATATATCGTCGAAAGTATCTATACCCCAATCGTGAAGCTTTTCATATATGTTATAATCTCCTAATATAACAAAAGGACGTTTACCTAAAATAGGTTTAAAAGTTTTTTCAGAAATGAAAACTCCTTGATCATCATACCCACAAGTGGTTTCTGATACTATATTTAAAAAATGATCGTTCCATTTGTTAGGGCAACCTAATGAGGAAATATCATTAGTTATACCTCCTGAGTCACCAAATACATTTTTATCTCCTTCTATGTTAGTTATATCATTATTAAGTGTAATAGGAACTGGAAGGTCAAGATAATCAATATCCAGATTTATATCACACCCTAAACTTATATAACCATCGTTTTGTAAATTATTTGAATATAATTCTGAAACTAATTTTATTCTATGTTGGTGAGGTTTTCGGTTAAGGTTCATAAAAACTTTAGGACTGTCTGAAATATCATAACAATCAAAATTAGTAAATAAATCTAAATAATTACGAACCCAACTCAACCAAAAGCTAAAATAATACTTTTCCTCTGAGCTATTACCAACATGATGTGCATTAAACTCCTCTAAAAAGTTACCTACAGGTTTGTGGTAATATGTATAGTCCCAATCAGGTCCACTCCATACATAAAGTTTGGAATTTCTTCTAGGTTGTTGTAAAAATTTTTTAAGTTCAGGAGTAATTTCTCTTAAGAAGCATGAATCAAGAAATAAGTCAGTTGGATTCATTTGCTGAATTATTCTTTGTTTAATTTCTTTAGCATAGTCGCCAACTATACCAGTAGGAAAATCTTCACCAAAAACGTTTGTCATTTAAGTATGTTTGCTTTGCATTATTATACCTAGATAGTTTTTAGCTATATTCTCATCTAACTCTAAACCAGATCCTTTTTCAAACTCTACCATTTCTTTCCAATGATATGTCTTAAACAATGGACCAGAAGGAATAATTGGAATAGATTGAGCAGCCATCAAATACTCACCATAAGTAAGAGTTTCTCTAAAGTGTATACCGTAAGTATTTTTTACAGTTAAACAAAACTCTTCTAAATTAAGACCGTTATAATCTAAATAATTACTAAATAAGTCACTTAGTACTTTTGTACTCCATAAATGAGGATTAGGACCGTAATCATATATTCTATTAGACTTAAATCCAAATAAGTCTCTATAAGCTCTTACTGCTTTAGCATAGCCTGTATTGTTATAATCTCCTCCCTTTAACGCTGTTTCGTACTCAGCAATCTGCTTATTTTCGTGTACAATAGTGTAAGGGATATTATCATATGCAATAAAATCTTTTTCATAAAATGGTTTTATAAATCTTCCATCTGAATCTAAAAGTAAAATATTATCAGCACTTATATGTTCGTGCACTCTTAACTTGATAATCATCTGCTGCTCCCAGCCTCCTATATGGTGTTTAAACCTATGTACGTCATGATCATATAATAATGTATAACCTTCAGTACCTATTGTATCTTCTAGTAACTTCTTATCTTCGAAAGGTATTACAATAAAGACAGGTAAGTTATCTTCATTATACTTTTGAATAGATTCAAACAGTATTTTATATGAAGGTATATCAG
>MDTE01118076.1_pt1 | contig 10263 bp, 20 predicted proteins | sample 811231 | NCBI WGS metagenome assembly MDTE01 (sample SAMN05326651, study PRJNA326480) | marine metagenome | isolation source: seawater | place: Indian Ocean: Red Sea | collected 2010 | reverse complement strand
TATAACCACTGCCTGTAATTAATCCTCCTTTGTCTCTTCAGTTCATTAAGCTCATCTCTAAGCTCTGAAGTATCTGGAAAAAATGTTACATTAACTTTATCATGAAACTCATTTGTCATAACAACAAAATTAGAAGTGTTAATTAAAAGTCTTTGATATATAGCAAAATCATTTGCAATATTTATATAGTCAATCTTATTAGTATCTCTATCTGAATAATGCGTATGAAACCTTCTGCCAAGCTCCATTTTATAAACATAGTATTTTCCCTTATTACTATCTTCGTTTTCATGTGTGAAATATACTTGATATGAAATGAAACCTCCCAAATCTTCTGAAAGCTCTCTAATATCTCTGTATATGTTTTTAACAAAAGACTCTGACATACCACAGGAATTTTCGCCAAGATACCTACTTCTTATTTTACTCTCATAAGTATCTTTATGAAAAAGATAAAACATCAAATGGAATGAATCTTGAGAAAATCCATTAGTATAAAAATCTTCAAAGTCTTGGTATGTAATTTCACTACCAGATTTTTCTTCAATTATTGGCAGTAACTCTTCCCTTTCAGAATCTGGTATGTTAGTTACTACATTTCTAATAGAATCATATTCTAAAATATCTGGACATCTCCAGAACTTTTTGAATCTAGTATCCCATACTAAAACATTATCTTCTAAAGTGTTTAACTCACTTAAATAAGCTTTATAAAGTTTTTTAATATCCTTTTTTTGCCTATCTAATTCTAGCTTATTAATCTTATTAATGCTAGTTTCTACGTTAGATATTTGTTTATCTAACTCTTTGTATTTGTGTTCGTAATTATTATTCATATTATAAAAATTATGGTGCAAACCTAAGTAAAAAGTTTCTAACATTAATAATAAATTATGTTAAAATTTTGTTAAAATTTTCGTATATTTAGATTTATGAATATGCCAAATAAAATAACCCTACTGCGTTTAAGAATCAGAACTCAACAAACCTTACTGCGTTTAACAAGGAAAGAAACTTGGCTTGAGATTTATTTTATTATTTGTTTGGCAACAGCATTTGTAATTTTAACATTTTTGTTTGTGTATGCAATGACATTTCTTTATGTTGAAGTGGCATATCCAAGACCTATTGCGTTTAATGATTACCTAATACCTACTGCGTTTAATGACTACCTTATTACATAAACGCCTTTATTTGCGTTGGCGAGGAAATACTGTGCAGAGTATCGAAGTGCGTCTAGCTGATGGTTCCATTTGTCAACAGGTTTTTCGTTCCTCTCATGCCAAACATAATTATTTAGCTCTTTTATCAGCTCTACACTATCAGCGTCAATTATTAAATCATAGTCCTGAACAAGTGCAATCCCTGTCAGAATAGACCCACTGCGTTTAATGGTCGGCTTTAGGTTACAATATTCTTGTAGCTCTGATATAAGTCTTGGCTCTGCATTATCACATATAATTAGATTATCCTCTGCATAACGCCTATTGAGTTCTCCTATCTCTTTGGTAGATAAACCTGGCTTTGCATACATAGTTTTTATCCACATAAGTTTTCTATCTCTATTTATTGCTACTTTGATAAGTGTGGTTGGGTCAACTGAGAATCCAAAGTCTTGACCAAATATATAATCTTCATCATTGTTAAATGGTCCTATCTTCCAATTATTAAATACAACTCCCTCCGCTTTATCTAACCATCCTCCAAGTATCTGATGATTGTATCTGTCTGGTCTTCTGCGTCTAATATCTTCCAGCTGTAAAAGAAAAGATTCTGACAGATTGTCAATGTTGTCTTTAAATGTAGTGTGTATATATGTAACATTATCTTTCCAGTTATTCGTTCCTGGATTTACACCCTTAGCTGCAAAGAATCTTTGATATAACCAATGCTCTTTTGTAGCTGGGTTTAGTATCATTATAACCCTATTAGGTTTATTCTTAGCTCTGACTGATTGGTCTATCTTATCAAAGTCTTCTTCCTTTGTCATCTCTTCAGCTTCATCAAGTACCCATGTAGTAATACCATTTATAGACTTAAGAGCTGCTGTCTGATTCCCTGCTGACGTACGGATACCTTTAAATATAATAGAGCTTCCAGTGCTTATATTTAATATCTCATCCTTAGTTATTCTAAAATGCTCTACAATATCATATAATTGTAGCTTTTCTAAGAACTCTGGAATAATCGAATTAGCGGCACTTATCATAGTGTATCTAGTGAATAGTATCTTGTGACCCTGTTCAAACGTTAGAAAGGCTAAAAAGGTGGTTATAGCGAATGATTTACCGCTTCCTCTTCCTCCAGTAATTACAAAGTACCTTGTATCGTTACCAAGAGAATTATATTTCTGATTCAGAACTGGCTTCTTCATTGTCAAGCTCTATTGTTTTATCATCATCTTGAGTACCTGTAAAAAGGTTTTTTATATTTATGTTCACCTTCTGTTGCTTTTCCTCTGGTGCATCAATAGGCTTTCCATACTTATATTCAAACAAAAGCTTAAGATGTGGAAACGATTGCTTTGCTTGTTCAGCTAGTGATTCCCAAGCTTCTTCTTCGCTTCCAAATACTTTTGACATTGCGTTGAGTGCATAGATTCCAATTCTATTTCGCTTGGCATTGTTAATAGCAGCAGAAGATGTGGGTCGTACAACAGGCACGTTTCTAACGCCCTGTTTTCGTCCATTGTTTCTTCGTCCATCATTTTCTTTGACATATTTATATTGTTTAGGTTTTCTTCCCATGTTTTATATATATATAACTGATTGCATCCCAAAGTGCATCACTTATCTCTTTCTTATTGTATATTTTTGTTCCGCTCTTTCTAATCCCATCTTTCTCAACAATGATTTTAAATTGATGACAAAGAGGACTGCAAGTCCCAACAGGCTCCCTATAAATCCTATAACCGTTATCAATACACCACCTAGCATGGACTTGATTGTACCTGTTATTATATGGATATAAACTCCATTTCTTTTTATACTCATCAATTTGCTTTGCTGACCTTCTCCGCATCTAACATTCTTTCTACTTTTCTTTTTAACTTAAAATACTTATTCTTCCAATATGTATCTGGATTATTCGTATATGATTTATCCAGAACATAATTCTTATAATCATTCATTATATCAATGTAAGTAGCATAAAAATTATCTTTGTAGAATTTCATAGTCTCGAAATTCTTTAGACCTATATTCACTGATGCATGGTCCTTGTTAACTTCTTTGCCTATTCTTTCTAAAGTATGATGCGTTAAGTCTCTAGCAATTCTGTAGTAAATAGTTCTACCATAAACATACTCTCTTTTACGAAGTTTACTTCTTACATCTGTATCTAAGTGTCTGTTTACTTTTTCTGCTATTGACGCTAATGTTATTTTATTCATATATATCTTTTAAATCTAATATCTCTTTTTGTATCTGACTATAGTTTTTATCTTCACTAAATTCTATTGCTCTGTTTATACCTGCACAATATTCATACATTTCTTTTTCTTCATAGTTGGGTATTTCAGAAATAATCTCTTGTATAGATATGCCCATAAGAATATCTATGAGAGTTAAATAATAAGCATATTCTATCTTAATTTCATATTCACTATATTGTACCTCTTCTAACAAATTCATTTGGGTCCTTTGTTTTTCTGATGAAATATTCCTCATAAATCTTACAAACCTTTTTAAGTTTATGACCAGCCTTCTGCATTGATTCTTCACTAACGTCATATATTCCTATCTCACCTGTTCCTTTCTCTATAACTAAAAAAGTAAACTTTTGTACGTTATATAGATGTTTATATATATAACATTGCATATCATAATGCCATGTATTTTTAGCAGCCCAAACCCAACCTTCTAACTTGCTAGTTGTCTTTAAATCAATTACATGATTATCTTTTAAATAGTCAGCTTTACCACGAAATGGATAGCCAAATATATTTCCTATCATAGGTATCTCAGGTTGACCTCCTCTTAACAATTCACTTGCTTCTAAGTTTCTATGTAAATGCTTTAGTAAATCACTTAAGACATTATATTCTTTTGTAAGCATAACTTCTTTATGTGGATTCTCTGCAACAAAATCTTTATACTTATTTGTTGTTCTTGTTGATGAATCTATAAATAAATAGTTGTCATCTATCTTATGCTCTTCTAATGCCATCATGTGAAACAATCGACCTTCTCTGAGTGCAGGAACATTGTTATTGTTTTCATGCAAAGAGCTTTCGTATTGTTTAGGAGATACAAGAAGTTTTTTGGCTGATGATGAAGATAAAGCATTTTCTCCTAAATACCCATAGTAAAATTTATCATCATACATTCTTGATATGATGTCATCCTTATACCAAGATGTTCCGTCTAATAATGTTATTTGTTCATTCATAATTATATCTAATATTAAACAATCCAATAAAAATATTTAATAAAACCCATTTGACCTATATAATCCTAAACCCATTAATTTCCTTCTACCTATCTGTTTTTTATTCCTATCTATTATATGTTTTGAAACCCCTACTTTTTCTAATCTAACATACATCCAGTTTGCTAATGCGTATGTTGTAAATTTCTTTTTTGATTCTTCATACATCTTTACAAGTTTTTCTAAAGGTTCTTTCGGTAAAAGTCCTACTTGACTATGAAGTGTTTTATGGAAGAATTTAGGTAAAGCTATTAAGTTGTCACAATCATTATTATCTCTATTAGCGTCAATATGATGAACTTCGTAACCTTCAGGTATGTTTTTACCACAAACTTTTACATATTTATCTTTATATCTCATTTATTTATTTTCTAATAGTTTTTGTAAATTAGCTAAGGCTCTCCAAGCAATCTTAGCATCATGATACAAACCGTCTTCGTCTAATGTACCTGCTTCAAGCAAATGTCTCGCTAAAGCATCCAACTCATCCTGAGACTTATCTCTATCCCAATGTAAAGGTTGACCAGGATTATGTTGTTCGTTTCCTAAGTAACTGACTTTAGATATATATTTTATAGCCAGAGGAAAATAATTAAGAACACCTGAATATACAGGCATTTCTTTTCTAATTTGATGTTTACTTTTCTTTCTCAAAATTTACACTTTTTACATTTCCAATATTCTCCCAGTTTATTTAATGTATAAATTAAATCTACTGATTTGTCAAGCTGTTTCCATTTACCTACTCTATCCCAAATATAAGTTACCTTACATTTATCTAAAGGTACATCTTTTTTGTCATCTTTAAAATCATGAGATACTTTTAGTATTGCAGCATCTTTACCAAGATTTGCACACCAAGCATTTGCCAGACGCTCCAGAAGTAATCTCTGTCCTGTAGGAATGTAAGAGTCTTTATACTTTACTTCCATAAGAATTAGATACTTATTATCAAACTCTAATACAGCGTCAATGTCAGACGGATGCATCTTACCATTTTGTACGCCAGTAAAATCTAAAACCTGTCTTACTCTATCACTATTTTTTATTAGGCTTTTCATATTTATTAAATACTTCTCTTAGTTTATTTAGTTTACTTGCAAAACAACTTCCGCAATTTGTTCCTTGTTCGTTAACATTGAATACATAATTGTATATGTTTAACAAATCAGTTTGCTGTGCAGCAGTAACAGTGTTAGTGTTTCTACTAAAGAAAGCATTTAAATAATTATATTGTCCCTCTGACAAACAGTTTGGTTTATTGTAAGGAAACATTTTATTTAAAATCTCCTTACGTTTATCGCACCCACAATCTTTTCCAAGTGCGTCAAATACAGTGTCAACTACCTTTTTTATTCCAGTAGCTTTTGTTATTTTTTCTACAGTATCACCAAGCCCAGTAGATTGCTTTTCATATTTAGCTACCCACTGCTTATATGCTTTAGTTCTTTTGTCTGTAGGTTTTGGTGGTATGTTACTCATCTTTGTTATTTATTAAATGAAAGTCTCCGTTTAGATAATCCTCAAAGTCTTCTCCAAACTTTGATTGTATCATCTCTTTATAATTTTTACAGCTATTAAAAATAGATGTAACACTTATGTTAGTTTCTTTAGCAAGTTTTCTCATGCTAATATCTGTCTCGTAATATATCTTAAATAATTTTCTATCGTACCAATGCTCCCAGTTTTCTACTTCAGATTTTATTTTGTTTATTATTTTCTCTTCAGCAGAATGTTTTGCATAATTATAATTTTCAGATTCGCCATCAACAATTTCATAAGTAACCTCATAATCATCTAATCTAATTATTTTATGCTTTCCTTTAGCTTTAGAATAATCAGTCCATAAATTTTTAAGAGTGACATAAACATAAAACTTATTTACCTCAGTTTCATTATACATAATTTTCTTTACGTCTTTTATGTATTTATTAAATCTCAGATAAAGTTCATGCACAAAGTCCTCTACCAAATGTTTAGGTATTCCGATTGATAATCCCATTGCTATCCAGGTGCTATGATTCTTAGATAATAACTCAAGCATTTTTAAAGATAAATATATTTATCCAAAATATACCTAAACTAATCCTAATTAATTCTGCTGTAGAATTAATTTGCGGTATTTCAATATCGTCAACATAATCTATGCCAACCATAAATCCTTTTATAAATTCAAATTGTATATTCATTAGTATTCAAATTCTACTTTAATTTTGTCTTCTGGTCCAAAATATTTAACCATGTTTTTAATCTCTACTATGTTCTGGTCTTGCTCATATACTAAACCCTCTAAAGCATCAAAAAATGCTTTGTTTAAATTATCGTGCAAGTCAGGCATTGTTGTTTTAGGAACTCTAGGCAATCTTCTTTTCTTTGCAAGACTCTTAGGGTACGCATAAACATACTCTATATAATTTACTACAATAGGACAACCAGCAGGAATAATATTAAAATTATCTGGCAGTTGTTCAGTAGCCAAAGTTCTGACATATTTTTGATAATCTAATACTTTTTTTGGTTTATATTTAATTCCGTTTCTACCAAATTTAACTGATTGATGTGGCATAGGTCTTAAATTAAATTCAAATGTAAGTATCATATATTTAGAAAAGATTCTTTATTTATGTTTGCAGGTATTGAATCCTGTATGTAAGGCAGACCGTCAGATTCAACTCTAAATGCAAATGGGTCAAAAGGATAACCTCTGGACCTTCTACATTTAACAACAGCTAAATCTCTGTCTTCATGTGATAAATCTAAACTTATCTGAGTCTCTGTCTTCTTTTCCATAAAAGAACCTAAATGTCCAGTAGCTTTATCGCTGTTAAAATTAGAATGTATTACAGTTATAATATGGATGTTTAGTTCTTGTGTCCATTTCATCAGATGCTGTATCAACTTGTTAGATTGAACTAAATCATTGCTATCTAAAATTAAATCAGCTATACCGTCTATAATTACAAGACCAGGATTACTTACATTATATAAATGCCAGTTTATAAAATCCAATCTTTCAAATGCAGAATATTCTCTTAGTGCATAAGTCTGATAATCTGATACGTCATCACACATTCTAACAACTCTGTTAAATGTTCTCTGAGCATGAAATCTTCCTTGCTCTGTATCATAATGAATTAACTTTTTTTTCTTTCTGACTCCCATTAAATCTTTAGTGTATTTCTTGTCACAAGATAAATATGATGCTGCAAGTAATGAAACCAAAAAAGTCTTTTTACTTTTAGGTGCAGCAGATATAAAACTAAAGTTGCCATAAGTTCCTATGGGTAGTGGGATAGGATTGTTTCCACCTGTCGTACCTTTCGAGATAGCGATTGGAGGATACTCAATCTTTTCGAGTGGGTCAACATAACTTTGTTGTAAAATCTTCTGGTATCTTTCTTCATAATTTAATTTCGTTTGTGTCGTTTTCATGTTTAAGTTTTGTGTTTAATAGTTGATTAACTAAATGCTTTATGCTTTTTGCAACCTCTCCAGGTTTCTTCATTTTGTTTTTATTACACACATCATGTGCAAACACACTCACGTCTAACCTGTCATAATAAAAATCTGCATCAGTGTCAAGTATTGTTTCTATCTTACCTAACATCTGCCACTCTACAAATAAGGAACTTAATTTTTCTAAATTGTCCTCATTTAGTTCAAAAGCTTGATAAACGAACCAAGCACACATTCTTTCTAATAATATATATTCTTTACTCATAATAAAAAAAGGGGACCGAAGTCCCCTCAACCATGAACACAAACTCAGAAAGGTAAGTTATCGTCCTGTGTAGCTGTTGCTGTAGATTGCTCTAATTTTTCAGCTACAGTTATTTTACCGTCAGTCCAAAAGATTCTGCCGTTACCAATGTAATTTCTTGGTTTGCCAGATTCTCTTTCTTCTTTTGTCTGCTCTTCGTACATTTTTACGTTCTGACCATACTCATTTGTATCGTCATTTATAGATAGAGTATAATTCTTATATACACCATCTTTTGTTTTAATACTTATTGTACCTAATGAACTCATATAATTAATTTGTGGCAAGTAATGCCTTTTCTGTTTCTTTTGTTATTCTGTATTTTTTCATAATATCAGTAATGTCCCCACCGTCTTTTATATACTTTGCAGCTTTAATAAAAGCTTGTGTATTAGAATTTAAAAGCGGCTTTTTATTGTCTTTCTCTGACGCATCATGTTGATTAGTTGCATCTGAGTCTTTAGTGTCATCTAATAAAAATAGATTGCCTATTGCATATTTCTTAGCATAAGAAGAAGCTGCACCAGTTCTTTGTGGATGCTGCATACCTTTTGCATTGAAATCTAAAACTGCTTGTGCAGATGATTCTATCTGCATATTAGGTTCCTCACAATCAATTAACTTTGCAGTTGCTTCAATATATGGAAACTCTCCTACGACTTTTAGTTGGTCGTGCATCTTTAAAATACATTTATGTTTCTTAAGATGTGGTTTAAGTGCTTCAAGAATATCTTCTGCACTTCTATACTTATAACCACCAAATTTGTTAAATTGATTCTTTGGTGCTTTAAGTTCTGTTGTTATTTTAAGTAACTTTTCTGATAAATTCATAATTAAAGTTTTGCTAAATATAACAAAAAATTATGAATACAACCAAATTGCAGCTTTTTTTTGGTCGTCATTATCTACATGAATAAATGTTTTTCCAATGCCAAACCTTTGAAATCCTACCATAGATAGAGCTTCAATTATTTTTAATCTTTTATTAACATTAGTGCAATGTATGTCAGCAGCTCTACCAATTAAATGACTTGATGTAGATAGACCACCAACCTTTCTATTGTGTTGAGGTGTTCTGTAACCAGAGTTAATTTTAAATTGAATACCTGCTATATCTCTAGCTTCGTCTAAACAATCCAAAAACTCCCAGTCCATGAACTTTTCACCACTTCCTGGATAATCTGGAGAATCAAACTCTTCTAACTTAAAATATCTTAATTCCATTTTTTTTATATATTTGTATTGCGTAGCTGTAAATCTACGAAAAAAATTACTAAACTTCAATAGAGATATTGTTGGAACAGATAATTAGAATTTTGTTTTTCTTGTAGGGACTTTTTCTTTTCTTTCTTTTTGTCCTTTTTCTTTCTTTTCTTTTATTATATTCTACCTTGACCTCTATACTTTTTCTTATAGGCAGTCTGATTCCTACTAGCATTCTTTGAATGAACACCAGGTCTCTTCTTTTTCTTAGGAGGAATATAAATATATACCTTAGGTCTTTTTACCTTAGGCATTATCTACAAATGCAAAAATCGCAGTTAAAATTCATCTCTTTTTCTTTTTAGTTTTTCTACGTTTCTTTTTATAATGTGTACCAGGCATACTAATTAGATTTATTATTTAGTTTTTCAAATGTTCTCATACCACCAAGTCCCAACATACCTACAAGAACTGTAATTAAATGTTCCATTTGTAAAGCAGGAGGTGCTGTATCAGGACCAACCCACCATATAAATAAATCTCTTAACACAAAATTATATGCAAGTGCAAAACCACATACCCAACCGATAAACGGTCTCCAACCTGCAACAAATATTGTTCTATGTTGAGCTTCTATTTTATTTATTTCTCCTTGTAACTCTATAAGCTTCTGAGGGTCTATCTCTTTACCTTTAATAAGCTCTCTTATCTCTAACCCTAAACCACTCAAATCATCTTTTTTACTAAGTCCAAGTATTCTTAATATTGTTTTTAACATACTATGTTTAATGACGTACTATGTTTAAGATTTACTTAAACAATAATTTACTAATTATATGATTCCATTTTGATTTAAACCACTCGTTAAAGTT
>MDTE01007128.1_pt1 | contig 10263 bp, 13 predicted proteins | sample 811231 | NCBI WGS metagenome assembly MDTE01 (sample SAMN05326651, study PRJNA326480) | marine metagenome | isolation source: seawater | place: Indian Ocean: Red Sea | collected 2010 | reverse complement strand
TTGGATATGAAAATATGAAAAAGATCATCTTACAGATTTTGGGAATAATTATACTAATACCGGCTGTGGCTATGGCAACGTTAAGAGTCGAGAATCAAAATGCTGACGGGCCTTCAATACTATTTCCTGGCGGAGAAATGACGACCGGTAGACTGCATACTGGCCCCGAACCTGACTGGAGCTTCACCGACGATATCCAGCTAGTGGAACTGCAACTGAATGACCCAATGGCTTCCCGTCTGATCTATGTGCTGGAAAGCGATGCCAGGCTTTTCATTATTTCGGGCTATATGACGACGATGCTCGGCAAGCTATGGAAGGAATGGGCTTTTGAAGCAGACAGAGGTAACAATGAGGGTGTATTGCGAGTAGACGGCGTCCGGTATCCCAGAACTTTAGTTCGCATCAAGGAAGGAGACATACTTGACGGAGTTGCGGCAAAACTAATCACCAAATATGGAGGGGCCCCCACCGCCAGTCCCGAAGCCATTGCAGGCACCAGGGCAGGGATCGAATCAGGAAATTCCTGGGTGTTCGAGCTTGTTCCCAGAGAACTTAACTAAGGATTCAGAAATGAAGACTAAAAATTATCTAATGCTTTGTGCCGCTGTCGCTCTCGCGACCTCAATGAGTATTCTTTTTATGCCAGGACTTTCAGACACTGTAGAGACAAGAATGCTTTCCTGGCTTGGTAATAACGCCAGAGCTGAACGACCGTATTAATGATCTCTGATTCTCTTCGTTCCGATAAGACTTTGTGGGTAAGCACTATTTGCCCTTTCAAACAAATATCAGATCAATCGAACAGATAATAAAATTAAATAGTCTTAATTGATTTGATATAGGCTTGAAGGTGGTATGACTTTCTGGAGCAACGGTTCAAAGGCCGAGTACTTCTCGCATTTCCCTTGCTGTCATGCCCTTTACATAGACGTCCGTTCCTTGATCAAAGTCACGAGCCCGATCTAACCCACCAACTACTACAGGATCGAATCCGCAGTCTATAACTAACTGAGTTGCGACTGCGATCGCCTCATCATCATTTCCGGCAATAGGAATAGCAATAAGTTCTCCTTCTCGGTGAGCTTCATTTTGAACTTCTCGCCAGCTAAGCGCATTAAAGGCGCGAACTAATCTTACTCCCGGTAAATATTCTGCAGAAGTAACACCTGTGCCTCGTTCCAGGGCATCTGCTGCTATTTCGCCATCTCTTTGTACATAAGGATTGCCGCAATCGATTACAACTTTTCCTTGCATGAGGTTACCGTAATCACGGCCGATCTGTGGAGTGGCGGCATAAGGCACAGCAACTAAAATTACTTCTCCAAATTCAGCCGCTTCTTGCGGATATCCTGCCCGACAATTGGGTCCGCCTTGAGCTACAAGATCAGCTAATTGATCAGGGTTTCGAGAAGAAAAAAGAATTTCATGGCCTGCTTCGGCCCAGCGTAGACCCACAGAACCACCGATTCTGCCCGATCCTATGATGCCGATTTTTAAGGGCGTAGAAGATTGAGCGTAACTAAGTGGCGAATTTAGAAATATTGGCAGCACCCACAGACTGGGTCCAGAAATCATCAAATGCTTGAGAAATTTACGTCGAGGTGTTGTGCTCTTTTTATTCACGGCATTGGCTCCGTTTAGGTTTAATGACTTATGGAATGAATTAAATCGAGAAAATTAGACTTAGAAAAAATTTGGAGAATAAATGTGCAGGCTGGTTAATTGAACGTGCTGGCATAATCTGCCGCATCTGCCGGTTGTCCGGATAAAGGGCCACCAGAAATGCCAGCTCCTGAGCCTCCAGCTCCTGAACCTGTGCCACGCCAAGCTTTAGCCGTTTCTGTCCTGCGATTCAGAGTTTTTAATTCCCCAACAGATAAGCAGACTTTCTGCTGCATCCTTCTATTCATCCGTCGTTGCAATGTCCTCTCCCCAGGCGTGCCTTTAATATCTTCACGGACAATTTCTTCTCGCAAAGCGACTGCACCGGAAAATATTCGCCAACCTGCAATTTCTTCCCGACAAATAATTTGTTCATCAAAAGTTGCTGAGGCGTTATACCCCGCAAGCTCGGTTTCATCCATCGTCTCGAACGATGGCTTGATTTCGCTTACGCAAAAAGAGAGCCCGGCCAGAATAGTCAATAACAATAGGAAGTGCTTAACTAAGTTCATCTTGACGATAATACATACATAATATAAGAAATCTATTTTTTCAGGTTGATTGTTCAATAATAATTACAGTTGCCTACCCCATACTTAAAAGCTAGTTTGGGTGAGGAGACCAGCTTTGTTACGGTGTTTCCTGACAATAAATTTAGTATCTTCTAGGTATGAATATGAAAAACGTTGGCTTAGACGTATGGATTCAATTGCTTGGTATGCTTGGTTTACTAGGCGGTTTAGTCTTTGTTGGGCTAGAGATGCGCCAGTCACAACAATTAGCTCTAGCTGCTCAGCAAACAGCTAGGATGCAAGTTTGGACGGATATGGTTAATGCTTTTACCGAATCACAAATTAATTATCCCGACGGAACGGGGGACTTTAACCCGGAGGCGAACATAGCTAATTCGGCATTATGGGTTTTTGAAAATGATTATCTTCAATACGACTTAGGATTAATGGACGAAAATATATGGCAGGCAAAGATGAATCCCTTGAGGCGAACCTACAACACTTGCGTGGGACGTCAGGTGTATGATCAAAGAAAATCTTCATTAGATACGAGACTAGTTCAACTAATTGATTCACTTTTGGAAGAAGAATGTGTAGACGAGCCTTTCAATGCTAGTGCAAATGAATAAACTACTAACAACAATTACCTTACTCTGCTTTTCTGTTGCTGCTAACTCTCAGTTAACTGCCCCCCAATCTACTGGAGAAGCGTTCACCCTTAAACTACTAAAGAGAACCGGTGAGAATTTTTTTTCCAGTTTGGCATATGAATGCAATGGTTGTTCATTTGAGCAATTTAAAAACCTAAGAGCACCACGGGGGTGGTCCAAAAGTCCAATGCAGATAATCCTTCCAACTGGGGAACTTGAGAGTCAGCTGTCTTTTGAAGGGATCCCAAGCACTATGGATTTTCTTCCCGAAATTCCAGGTTATGAATTCAAACTCATAGCCAAAAACCTAGAGAGTGAAATAATTAAAATAGGTTTGAGTGGCATTATGCTCAAATCCAAGGTTATGCGTAACACCGTCTTGCGTTACCTGGCAGGGACCAGAATTCATGAACTTACTGATACCGAAGGAAATACCTATGTTCTATTTGCTTACGAAGTTGATTCAGTAGATTTTGATAGATCATATTTTGAAAACGCTGATGTCATGTCAAGTTACCCGCATCCAAGAGGTTGGATCTACTCATCCCGAATTATAGATGAAGACCTGGAATTAAACTCAAAGGGTGTCGTCACCGTGCTTGCTATTCGCTCAAGAACTTCCTCCGTTTGGGAGAAACGATAGAATTTATCAATGGCCGCGATATTGCGCAGTATTCAATAACCTCCAATCTGATTTGTCCGTTAAATTCGAGTGTGGATGGTATGACAGGTTATCAATTCCAAGGAAAGAATGATTTGTTATCGGTAAGCATCCACTTGATAGGCCAATGGGTTATTGCTAATAGTACAAACCAATAATCTGCCTGATCCGCGCGGCTAAAATCGAGCAGAGTTTCTACAACAAATGTAGGTACCTCTGTGATAGAGGCTTCTCCGATGATTATTCCCAAAAAAACTAGTCCTGAGAACAGCATTAAACAGGTAAACCCTATCCAATGAATCACGAAACCAAGCCTGTAAAGCATTAGTTACTCACACACTCTGCTGGCAAAGCATCAAGGTAACGCTGAAATGAAGGGACGGCTGAGGTATACCAAATAGGTCTAATATGACAGTTCGTCCAATGGTTCAAGATTCGCTCTGTAGCTTGCTCCCAAACATCGTCCGGCAAAAGGTCCAATTGATACTGCTGAAATGCGTTTTGAATGGTGATTGCCCGTGTTTGCATAATTTGATACCAGACAGCAAACTCTTCTTCGCTAAGTGACTCTGGATTAATCGTATTCGGATTTCCTTGCGATAGAATACTTCTCCCTATTGGCTCTTCTCCCAGGAAAGCAAGCTGGTTGTCAAGAAGCATCTGATTTCTGGCCTGAATCTGACCGGCTATCGCTATCCTTTGAGATTGTTGCATTTCAAGACCGACAAATATCAACCCACCTAGCACTCCCAGCATACCTAGCAACTGTATCCAAGTATCAAAAGTCACCTTAATTCTGTTCATTCATCTTCCTTAATCTTACTCGAACGTGCTTTGTTGTAAGTTTCTTTAGCTATTTCCTTCGCTTCCTTTGTTTTTCGTTCCTGCTCTTCACTCTTCCAAGTCTCTATTATTCCGTCGTTTAGAATTTTTTTTCTGCGTTCCTTGTTCACCACTTCAGGAAGGACAATATCTTTAATAAATTTAGAAAACTTAGACATTAGTTAACAACCTTTTCTTCGCGGTCAGGTATTTCTAGAACGATTCTAGGCATGCCTCAATACCCCACAAACTACCCCACATAAATTTGAGAGGCTATGGTAGCTTGTGAGACTTACTAACATAACATAGGAAGTTGAATGTCCCGTATTACTTGGCTTTAGGGTGTTATGTTAGCCTCGGTGAGAAAGTCTGACATTGCCTGATTTGTTTCTTCTGGCGCTTCTTGCTGAACCCAATGTCCAACTTCCGGTATCAGTACCGCTCCTCGGAAATCCTTTGCAACTCGACTCATGGCGCCAGTAAGCTGACCTTCGTTAGCTCCGGCAATTACTACGTCCCGTTCTCCGGCAATGAATAAAGTAGGAACTTCGATGTTATCTACTATGTCTTCAGTAATTTCCCAATTACGCTGAAAATTGCGGTAGTAATTTACACCGCCACGAAAACCTGCAGAAACGAACTGACCCACAACATAATCAAGATCTCCCTGGGTTAACCAATCAGGTAATCCAACCGGCGCACCTAGTCGTCCTATCCAACCACCTGCCGATCTCGCTGGGTCAGTAATAGTCGGAGCTTCTCTTGGAGAAGTTGGGGAAAGGTACAATCTGCTGAGTAATCCTCTGGGGTCACTGTCGTATTCGGCTTCGGCTACACCACCTTCTTCGTTGTGATAAAGAATGTAATAAAAATTGTCGCCGAAAGTCTCATTCCAACCCACCATTGGTGATTGCGGTGCGCGTCCTCCGTATGGAACACTCATCGCGATTAAGGCAGAAAAACGATCTGGATGCATAAGCACTGAGTTCCAAGCGACAATAGATCCCCAATCGTGCCCAACCATAACTGCCTGTTCTTCCTCCAAAGCATCGAGAATTCCTACCATATCTCCTACTAGATTCACGATATCATAGTCTTCAACATTTGGAGGCGCCTCTGTTTCTCCATAACCACGCATATCCGGCGCCACCACCCTATATCCCTCATTAGCAAAATAGGTAAGCTGATGGCGCCAGTTGTACCAAGACTCAGGCCAACCATGAGCAAACAAAATAAGCGGTCCAGAATCACCTGCTTCAGCAATCCGCATCCGAATACCGTTGCTTTCTATGAATCGAAATGTGACTCCGTCGACTGGCGAAGGCGTGCCCATGGTGCTCCCCTGTGCGAAAATTATTGAAGAAAAAGTTAATAAGTAAGCAGAAAGCGCAAACCTTAAAAGTGAGCGACTAAGCACATAAATCATTCTTGCAGGCCTCTCTCCTAATTGGAACAATCTCGAAGCCTAACATATAGTTCGATCACAGCTTCATATTCAATGCAGAAAATCTTTTGATTATCTGAGGAAACCGCTATGCTTTATGTTCCTAGTCGAATTGGAATGGAGTTGTAAGTGGCTGAAGTTTATGACGTTCCCTATATGGAACGGACCCGAAATTATTATCGAGCCCAGGGATATTCGACTGATTATGTATGGGCACATAATGCCCATACACCATTCGCCCCCCTAACAAAACCCATGAGTGAGAGTCGTGTTGGCGTAGTGACTACTTCTATGCCCGACACTGCGTTAGGTCGCACCCAAAGAAGCATCTATTCTACCCTGACACCTCCTATTCCTGAATCCATGTATACCGAGGAATTATCCTGGCACCAGGCGGTTACCCATACTGATGATGTAAATAGTTATATTCCCCTGGAACAATTAATGTTACTGGAGAATAAAGGTGTGATTGGCAGTCTTGCTCCAAGATTTCATTCAGTGCCTACTGAATACAGTCAGCGAAGAACCATGGAAAATGACGCACCGGAAATACTCCGGCGTTTGCGCGAAGATGAAGTCGATGTGGCTATGCTGGTGCCTTTGTGACCTGTCTGTCACCAGACCGTGAGTTTGGTAGCTAGAAATTTAGAGGCCCATGGCATTCCTACTTTGGTAATAGGTTCAGCATTGGATATCGTCGAACACTGTGGTGTAGCTAGATATCTTCATTCTGACCTTCCTTTAGGGAATCCCTGCGGTACGCCCTATGATCGTGATATGCAACTAAGCATTATCAACCAGGCAATAACTTTGTTGCACTCTGCAACCGTTCCAAATACAACTGAACGAACACCTTACAGTTGGTCAGATGACAACAACTGGCGCGATGATTATGCCAAAGTGGATGATTCAAACAGAGAAGAGCTAGCACGTCGCGGCAAAGAACGGCGACTACTTCAGACTGAACAAAAAGCCGGGGGAATTGAGCGGGCTGCGATGGTTGCGGATGGATGAAAAACCATTGAAATCTCTGCCTAATTAACAGTTAATTACCCTAATAGACAACAATAATCCTGATGAGGCAATAACATGAAAACACTTCGACTCGCCCTGATCGCTTTACTGTCACTGGCCTGGTTCCTACCTGCCCAAGCGCAAGACTCGCGCATGTACAACACGGTAAAAACTAAATTGGCTGAAGGCAGACAGGTAGTCGGCGGAACTGTAGACACTCCAGATCCAGATATCTACTGCGCCATGGCAAATTCTGGATTTGATTTCATCTGGATCGAAATGCAACACAGTTCCCTAAACTACACCGACGTGGCGCGCATGATCTGGGCCTGTCGCGATGCCCCTGCGGTGCCTTTTATCCGAATTCCTGATGCCACCGAAGGGGATATCCAGAAAGCCACTGATATAGGCGCCCTTGGACTAATTGTTCCAATGGTTGATACCGCTGAAAAAATGGAACAAACGGTGCATTTTGCTAAATATCCTCCAGAAGGTCGACGCAGCCAGGGCGGAGGTCAGTATGGCCGTCTGTGGGGTAGCGACTATCGTCAAACCTGGAATGACAACTTAATGGTCATTGCCATGGTTGAAACCTTAATTGGTGTGGAAGCATCTGCAGAAATTGCCGGAGTAGATGGGGTTGACGCAGTATTTGTTGCAAGTGGCGATTTGGGAAGCTTTAGTGGTATGCGACAAGGTGAAGAAGGATATGAGGAGCTCGTAGAAAAAATCAAAGGCGCTACCGGAGCCGCAGGTAAATATATAGGCGGCCCTTCCGCTTGGATGCAAACTCGTGAAGGCTATCAATTCTTTCAAGGACCGAGCACTGGTAGCTTAATTCGAATTGGCACTCGCATCTCACTGGAAGAAGCTGATCCTTGCCGTTTCTTGCCTTCCGGCGCTACACCTGTTGCCGGTGAGAATCCCTGCCCATAGTTTGAATTTAGAAACCGACTCGAAGTGATTCGAGTCGGTTTTATTCAGCTAATACCTTCTATCTCCGAAAGCGTTTAGAAAATAAATATCGTAAGCCAGGTTCAGATGACCGCATGGTCGCGACAGGTATTCGTCAAATCTCTTTTGATAATATTTCTTAATCGATGGTGCGTAATTCAGATTTCACAAACAAAGTTGACCTCTTAAAGGCCACCAAGCATGAAAAAGGCATGCGATTATTCTTCGCTAAACTTTACTACGACGAAAATTAGCTAATATTTTAAGAAAGCAAAGAAAGCCATATCGTCAAACGGCCGCATCACAATCATCTGCGCCGAATCAGGATAGCTACCTTGAGTAACAATCATAACTGGGTAAACGTAGTGAGAATCTCGTCTGATCTCTTCGAGTGTAGGAAACCAGGGAACATACCCACTATCTAAGAGATTACCGATAAAATCTACAGCATACTCAAGTTCTGGTGTGAGACGATCGCCCCTCACAACGCCCTGTTGCTGCCATAGTAACTCGGTGTCCATACCTACCACTCGAACTGCAAATGCCTTTTCAACATCACCAGTCCAAGAGCCCTCTAGCAAATGACTCTGCATTAATTCCGTCGGAGCATGGCGGAAGAATCTTTGTAACTCTAGATAGTCTGCATCTGACTCATCGATTGTAGTTGGCTCCAGAGAACTGAACATGACCGCCACTAGGAACATAAACGTGCCCACAATGACAGCAACAAAAATAGCGAATGCGGTTAGAAACTTTCTTGTTGAGAGCCCATTAGACATAAAGACTCGATGCAACGAAGGGGAGCCTAAGCCCCCCTGGCAACAGAATTATTCATTAGGAACTAAGTTACCTGCTATGTAGACGCTTTCGATTGAGTGTGAATTGCGAATGTCATCTGCTGGATTTTCAGTTAACACTGAAAAGTCACCCCACTTACCTGGTTCCAAAGTACCAATGTCACCCATGCCTATGCAGTCTGCAGCCACACCCGTTGAAGAACGAATTGCATCCAACGGAGACATTCCCGCGTCCACCATCATGTGCATTTCCATATGCTCGAAATACCCCTGGAAACGTGCAGGTGGCCCAGTGTCTGTGCCCATTGCTACTCTAACTCCAGCATTGTGCAGTGTGCCTACATTTGCCATTGCGGTTGGTAATTGGGCTTTATAGCTTTGTGCAGAGCGTGAACCCGCAATACGGGACATGCGCTCTGGTGTCGATAGTTCTTCGATGATTGCTGGCTCTACTTCTTTCAAGAAATAGGGATCTTCGAAGAAATCCGGAATGCTTTCATAGACAAAAGTAGAAACTTCGCGAGTGAGTGTTGGGATATAACAAGTGTCATGCTCAGTGACCATATTTATAAATTCCTGATCGACAGGAAGGTCACGAATACTGTGAGCGATTATATCTGCATTTGCTTGGAGCATAAATTTTGCGTCATCCAGATAGTAAAGATGAACTGCAACAGGGAGGCGACGTATATGAGCTTGATCTACTAAAGCTTCGAAGAATGGTCGAGGCATCTTTTGCGTAGCACCTAAATTATCGTCGATCCTAACCTTGATGAAATCTGCTCCCATATCAGCATTGCGGTTTACTTCATCACGAATTGCTTGTTCAGAATCTCCTACCACTACACTGCCTGCAGCATAGATTCGTGCGCGATTTAAACCTGGAGTGAATTGCTCATTACGAAGTTGAAAACCCGCCGCCTCATCGCCACCGAGACTATTAACAGTAGTAACACCATAACGAGCGTAAAGTCCGAGTTGTCTTAATAAATTGGCGCGGTCATAACCACCATTCCCATTAAGACCTACAGTTGCACCAACATGCCCATGCGCATTGATCAAACCAGGCATGATGAATTTGCCGCTGACATCCACCACTTCGGTGCCCGCCGGTAATGTTACTTGTGAACGAGGACCTACTGAACGAACTCGACCTTCAGTTACTACCAACACGCCATCTTCGAGGGGCTCTGCATTCGTACCGTCGATAATTGTGGCACCCACGAAAGCAATTGTTCCTTCATTTGCCAATACAGGAGCGGCAAAAAATAGGAATCCAAATAACGCTAAAATTCTTGTTATTGCTTTTCTCATAGAGATTTCCTCCTTCACAGTATTTGAGAGGATTTAAACCAGAAAAGCAATAGCATGAAGAAGCTCGAAACCATCGAGAATGACCAAAAATAAGTACTATAGTGAAATACTAATGCTCGGGATTCCAAATCTAGCAATATGAATCATCGAATTTTTAAGCTAGCGCTAGGGTTATTAGTAATTAAGGAATAACTGATTCGAATTTTAGTTTAGCCAAAATTCTCACCACCTCGGATTACCAAATCGCTTTTCTAATTCGTTAAAAGATCAAATGGAATCAGCCGGGGAAACAGTAAATACAAAAAGGGTCCAGAAGGACCCTTTATCATTTATGGCGCACCCGGCACGATTCGAACGTGCGACCCCCTAGTTCGTAGCCAGGTACTCTATCCAGCTGAGCTACGGGTGCTAAATTCTCTAATTAGTGCCA
>MDTE01049506.1_pt1 | contig 10264 bp, 7 predicted proteins | sample 811231 | NCBI WGS metagenome assembly MDTE01 (sample SAMN05326651, study PRJNA326480) | marine metagenome | isolation source: seawater | place: Indian Ocean: Red Sea | collected 2010 | reverse complement strand
GCTTTTTACTATTCCAATTATTTATGCTTTCATTATAATAGTATTTGATGTACATATTGATGATCCTTTCTCTAAAATGGAAAAGGGAATTTTATTCTTGGTTTCTTATATACTTATTTTTGCGTTAGGGCCAGGTAAATTATCTGTTGATAACCTAACTTTTAAAAAGTAAAAGAAGATTCAAAATTTATATATATTTACTTCAGTAAACCAAACTAATATTCTTACACTTTTAGTGTAAAGTATAGGTTCCCCAGTAACCGACATTAACCAATATGGTTTTCAAGAATGAAAATTTAACTCCCAAGAAATTAAAAGAGCTCTATCTATCAATTCTTAAGCCTCGATTAATTGAGGAGAAAATGCTAATACTTCTTCGTCAAAATAGAATTAGTAAGTGGTTTTCAGGAATAGGTCAGGAAGCAACATCAGCAGGTGTGGCAATGGCAACTGATTCTTCTGAGTATATTCTACCAATGCACAGGAATCTTGGAGTGTTTACATGTAGAAATGTTTCATTGGTACAGCTTTTCAATCAGTTCCAAGGCAAGGTAGATGGTTTTACTAAGGGAAGAGATAGGTCTTTTCATTTCGGGTCGAAAGATCACAATATAGTTGGTATGATATCTCATTTAGGTCCTCAGTTGGGCATTGCTGATGGAATCGCTCTTGCCAAAAAAATGAAAAATGAAAAAAAAGCTACAGTAGTTTTTACAGGTGATGGTGGCACTAGTGAAGGAGATTTTCATGAAGCTTTAAATGTTGCTGCAGTTTGGGATCTGCCAGTTTTATTTGTTATCGAGAATAATGGTTATGGACTTTCAACACCAAACAAAGAACAGTTTAAGGGTGAATCTCTAGCAATCAGAGGGGAGGGATATGGTATTGAGTCTTTGTCTATTGATGGCAATAATATTCTTGAGGTATACGATACAGTAAAAACGAAAATAAATGAAATTAGAAAGAATCCAAGACCAGTACTTATTGAGTGTTTTACTTTTAGGATGCGGGGGCATGAAGAAGCTTCGGGAACAAAATATGTGCCGAAAGAAGTTATGGAGTATTGGGAAGAAAAAGATCCCGTTACTAATTATGAAAAACACTTGATTGAAAATAAAGTTTATTCATCCGATGAAATATCAGCAGTTAGAGAAAAAATAAAAAAAGAAATTAATGATGCTGTAAAGGAATCTTTTGATGAGAAAGAATTTATTGTCAATCCCGAGGAAGAGGTAAATGATGTATTTTTCCCTTTCCAGCAAAAAATTATTTTTCCTAAAGACAAGTCTATTTCCGAGATGAGATTTGTTGATGCTATTTCTGATGGACTTAGGCAGAGTATGAATAAGTATAGGGATATGGTGATTATGGGTCAAGATATTTCAGATTATGGAGGAGTATTCAAGGTTACGGAAGGATTTGTAGATGAGTTTGGTAGAGAGAGAATAAGAAATACTCCTCTTTGTGAGTCAGCAATTGTTGGGACTGCACTTGGTTTATCTATCGAAGGAATAAAGTCAGTTGTTGAGATGCAGTTTGCAGATTTTGTTACTTGTGGTTTTAATCAAATAATAAATAATCTGGCTAAGGTCCATTATAGATGGTCTCAGAATGCAGATGTTGTTGTAAGAATGCCAACAGGTGGGGGCGTTTCTGCTGGACCATTTCATTCTCAGTCTAATGAGGCTTGGTTTTTTCATACACCTGGTCTAAAGATTGTGTACCCTTCCTGTTCTGCTGATGCTAAAGGTTTATTAAATGCAGCTATTGAAGATCCAAACCCATACCTTTTCTTTGAGCATAAAGCTTTATACAGGTCGCATAAAGAAATGGTATTTGAAGATTATTATACAACAGAAGTAGGTAAGGCAAAATTAGTAGAAGAAGGAAATGATATTACTATTGTCACCTATGGAATGGGTGTTCATTGGTCTAAAGATATTATGAAAAAACTTTCATCTTATACTGCAGATATTATTGATCTACGAACTCTTCAGCCTTGGGACAAAGAAGCTGTTAAAACATCGGTAGAAAAAACTAATAAAATTATTATTATACATGAAGATAGTATTACAGGAGGAATTGGTGCAGAAATTTCAGCATGGGTTACTGAGAATTGTTTCTCAGATCTTGATGGTCCTGTAATGAGGGTTGGAGGACTTGATACTCCTATACCTTTTAGGAAGGAATTAGAAGACAACTTTATGCCAACTAGTAGAATCAAAGAAAAATTAATTTCTCTCTTAAAATACTAGATTATAAGAGATAATTAGAAATTAAAAGTTATAACCTGATTTATATCAGGGTGAAGACTTTTAGCAACAGGACAGTTTTCACCTACGTTTTTAAGTTTCTTTTTCTGTGCCTCAGTTAAATCATTTTCTTCAAAGGTAAGCTCTACCTTAATTTCTTTAATTTTTCTTGGGTCCACACTCATGACTTTTGTGATTTTTGCACTAGAATTAGGCATCTTAAATCCTCCTTTTTCTGCACATATGCCCATAACAGTTGTCATACAGCTGCAAAGAGCTGAGGATACCAGATCAGTTGGAGCGAAAGCTTCTCCCTTTCCATTATTATCAGTAGGTGCATCTGTAATAATTACCTCCCCAGATTTAATATGTTTCGAGGATGTTCTTAACTCTCCTATATAATTATTAATTATTGAGTGGTTCATTATAGATCAAATTTTCAATTCAATTCTCTTGATTTTTCTTTAATTTATAAACATAAATTAATTTTATTGAAAATTTCTAAATCAAAATCTTATTTTTTCGTTATATAGATATTAATTAATTTTTTATATGAAATATTTAGCTATCGCTTTCATTATTGTTTTGTTCCATTCAGAAAATTTAAGATCTCAAAACTTAGAATATTTTGAAACAGAAAATGAAAGATTTTGGGGTATAAATAAAAATTCATGGGGAGGGTTAATAGGAGGAGGTGTTCTAAAATTTTCATCAAGAATTTCTGAAAACATGTACAGAACAATTGGGTTTGAATTAGTTAATATAAAACACCCAAAAGAAAACAAATATTCATCATCTTTAGGATATGGGAGAACATTTGTTTGGGGTAAGAAAAATTATCTTTTTAGCTTAAGGGGACAATACGGAAGAGAATTTATTCTTGTGAGTAAAAAGGACCAACAAGGAATAAGGGTTAATGCCCAGTTTGCTGTAGGTCCAACTATAGGTCTACTAATTCCTTATTATATAAAGTACAGTAGGAATAATAGAATGGAGATCGAAAGTTTTGACTCTTCTATTCACACATTTAATAATGTAATTGGTTCAGCAAGTTTCTTTGAAGGGTTAGATGAGATAACATTCAAACCAGGAATAAATATTAAGGCTGCAATGAATTTTGAATTTGGGTCTGGAAAATCTGCAACTGCTATTGAAGTTGGATTTTTAGGTGACCTGTTTACAAATGAAGTAGTGATAATGCCTACCTCTAAAAAATACTCCTTTTATCCAACGGCATTTATAACTTTATTCTATGGAAGAAAATATTAATTTTTATATACTTTGATTTAAATTGCAGAATATATATGGAAGAAATAAAACCTAAAACAACTAGGTTGAAAAAACCTGTTTCAAATGATTTAAAAGTAGGTAAATCTAAAATACCTAAGTTTAAAAAACCGAATTGGCTGAGGGTAAAGCTCCCAGTTGGGCAAGAGTATAAAAAGGTTAGAAAAATAGTTGATAAATATAAACTTCATACAATTTGTGAGAGTGGCAATTGTCCAAATATGGGTGAGTGTTGGGGTGCTGGGACGGCAACATTTATGATTTTAGGAAATGTTTGTACTAGAAGTTGTACATTTTGTGCTGTTGCAACAGGGAGACCCCCAGAATATGATGAAAAAGAGCCAAAAAGAGTAGCACAAGCAATAAAGAAAATGGGTGTGAAGCATGCTGTAATTACATCAGTAAATAGGGATGAGCTTAAAGATAGAGGTGCTGAGATATGGTATCAAACTGTCTATCAAACAAAAAAATTATCTCCAGATACTACTATAGAGACATTAATTCCTGATGTAAGAGGGAATTGGGATGCTCTTGATAGAATGATTGAAGCTGGACAAGAGGTTGTCTCACACAATATTGAAACGGTGCAGAGATTATACAAGAGAGTTAGACCTCAGGCTAGATATGAGAGAAGTATGGAACAGATTAAACACACAAAGGAAAGAGGAATGAGAACTAAATCTGGGATAATGGTTGGTTTAGGTGAAACAAAAGACGAGGTACTTAAGGTTATGGATGATTATGTAGAGAATGGTTTGGATATTCTTACTATAGGTCAATATTTACAACCTACTAAGATGCATTTAGAAGTGGATGATTTTATAACCCCAGAAATATTTGATATGTATAGAGAGGAAGGTCTCTCAAGAGGTATTAAATATGTAGAATCTGGTCCTCTGGTCCGTTCCTCCTATCATGCTGAAAGACATGTTAATGTACCGATATAGTATCTTAATTTTTCTTTTTTATTTAGTTCATGATTCTATAGCGCAGGTTAATCCAAACCATATTGAAATAGTTAGAGATAAATGGGGTGTTCCGCATATCTATGGAAAAACAGATAAAGATGCAGCATATGGATTAGCTTGGGCTCATGCAGAAGATGATTTTTCAACTATTCAAAAAACTTTTCTTCCAGCTAAAGGTATGTTGGGAAGGTTAGATGGGATAAGGGGTGCAGTACTTGATTATGCTGTTGAGTTACTTAAATCACGAGAAGTAGCCGAAAGAGAATTAAAAAACTTACCACAAGAAGGACTCAATGTAATCTATGGTTATCTAGAGGGACTTAATGCTTATGCAAGAAAACACCCAGACAAAATACTAGTTAAAAACTCATTCCCATTAACTATATATGATTACCTAACAGGATTAAATTTAATTCTTCATCTTTTCTCAGACACAGGTGATGTGATTGGTCAGCTTTTAAGTAATTCTATAAATCCAATTGATGAAATGTCTGGAGTTGATAATATTGGATCATTCATTGGGTCTAACGGATTTGCTTTTAGTAGTAATAAAACTTTGGATAAAAAAACATACTTAAATGTAAACACGCATCAGCCTCTTGAAGGACCTTTTTCATGGTATGAAGCTCATGTGAATAGTGAGGAAGGATGGAACATGTTAGGAGGCTTATTTCCTGGTTTGCCTTTGCCAGTTATTGGAACTAATGAAAACTTAGGATGGACGCATACATATAATTATCCTGATATGAATGATATATTTCAACTTATTATAAATCCAGATAATAAGTATCAGTATAAACTGGATGGTAAGTGGAAGAATTTTGAAATCAAAAATATAAAAATTAAAGTCAAAGCATTTCTTGGTCTCAAACTTAATATTAGAAGAAAAGTTATTTGGTCAGAATTTGGACCTGTTATTAAAAATAAAAAAGGCTATTTTGCTTTTTTCTCCCAATCTCTAAATAACATAAGTGCTATTGAACAATGGCTTAAAATGAATAAAGCAACTAGTTTTAGTGAGTTTGAAGAGGCTTTAAAATTATTAGGTATTCCTCGATTTAATATAGTCTATGCAGATAGAGATGATAATATTTTCTATATGAGTAATGCCCGTCTATCTATTAGAGATCAGTCAAAGAATTGGAGAAAATTATTAATGGGAGATAGCTCCTCTTTAATTCTAAATGATTATCACCCTTATGATGATTTACCTAAGCTAATTAATCCGAAAAGTGGATATATATTTAACACAAATAATTCTCCTTTTAATTCTACATCTGAAGAATATAATTTAGTAGAGAGTGACTTTAATCCTACTTTTAGCTTTAAAGAAAAAGAAAATAATAGAAGTTTAAGGTTTATGGATTTAATAGATGAATATAATAAAATAAATTATAATGATTTTAAGAGAATTAAATATGATCAAAAATATCCTGACTCAATTGCCTTTATAGGAAACATAAATAACATATTTAATATAAATCTTGACAATGAAGACATAATAGACATTCATAATATTATTAAAAATTGGAATAAAGAAGGTGATTATAATAATTTAGGTGCTGCTCAATGGAGTATGTTCTATACTAATATGTTAGATATTTTATCAAAAAATAATATTAAAATTAGTGACTCAATTCCTGAAATTTTTTTTATTGAAGCACTTAGAAAATCAAAAAAATATTTAATTAAAAACTTTGGGAGATTGGAGGTTTTATTAGGAGAATTACAGAGGCATGTAAGGGGGGATATTAGTCTTCCGGTATCTGGATTAATAGATATGATTGCACCAACTTATGTAGTAAGCTATAAAAATGGTACCTTCAGGTCTATCTCAGGAGAATCATATATTATGCTTGTAAAATATTCAGAATCAAATGTTGAAATAGAAACTGTATTACCATATGGAAATTCAAATAACCCTTCCAGTCCTCATTACTCAGATCAGATGGAGATGTACATTAATAAAAAAACTAAAAATATGTCTCTTGAAAAAGACAAAGTCTACAAAGATGCTGTCAGAGTATATAACCCTATTTAATTAGATTTATTTTCTTTTTTAAATTTTGAATTCTTCTAAATGACTCATTAATTCTTAAAAGGGAAATGTCACCACTGTTTACACCCTCCTCAATTATTGATATAACTTTATCAGGTTTAACTAAGTCTTTATATAATTGATTATTTGAAAATATTAAGACATCAACACCTGCATTTATTGCATATGTTATAGCTTCTTTTAGTCCATAGTTTTTAGTGATTGCTCCCATTTGCATATCATCAGAAAATACTACACCTTCATAATCTAAAAATTCTCTTAATAATTTATTAATACTTTTTTCAGATAAAGTTGCTGGAAGTAAGCTATCATCAATTTTGCTATTTACAACGTGACTTGTCATAACTCCATCGACTTTATCTTCTATAATTAGCTTATGATAAGGAAATAATTCTTCTACTATCCATGAATTAGAAACATCTGTAAATTCTTTGTGTGTATCTGTAGTTGAACTTCCATGGCCAGGAAAATGTTTTAATACGGTAATTATATCATTTTCTTTATGAGCATTTATTACATTTCTTGCATGAAAAAAAACTCTATCACTATCTTTTCCAAAACTCCTTTCTGCGTTATATATAAAATTAGAGGTGTTTAAAGCAAGGTCTACTACTGGAGCAAAGTTTACATTAATACCAAGTTCCTTTAATAACTCGCTTGTTAATTTTGCATAGTAATAAGTTGAATCAAGATTATTTACATCTCCAAGATATTTCGCGGATTTTGTTTGATGGAATCCATAGATTGGTTTTAATCTATTTACTTTTCCTCCTTCTTCATCTATTGCAATAAATGATGGGATTTTAGATATACTTTGAATTTCTTCTATAAGAGCTTTTAAGTGGACTTTAGATCTTTTTTTTGATATGTTTTTTTCAAATAATATAATACCACCAAGATGTGTGTTTGAGTATGCTTCAAGCAAGGAATCTTCTTCAAGAACTTTTTTCGCATCTTGAATACCAAAAATCAACATTTGAGATATCTTGATTTTTAATGAATCATATTGAGAAGATGAAAAAACAATTCCTTTTGAGGATATAATTAATATTAATGTGAAAAAATATACTTTAAAGTTCTTCATTATTTCTAATAATTTTTTTTATCAATATACTAAAATACTCGCCATTATAAGGCCCATACCAATTCATAGTATGTGTTTCATAAGTGTTAATGTCTTTTCTATCATACCATTTATCATCAGTTATATAACCAATGTAACCACCATTAAAACTATTTATCATCAAATTTAATTCTTTATTTGAAATTATTTTTTCAATTGGCTCAACAAGTTCACCAGAAAAATCACATGGCGTACCTACAATTAATAAATTGCCTATTCGAAGAGAAGATATGAATTTTGGTGAATCACCAACTAAAAATTTAAATAACCATGGTCTAATTATAAATTTTGAATTAATCTTAAAAGATTGCTCTCTCATCTGTAAATTATATTTTTCACTTTTTAATTTAAATTCATATTTAACTCCAATATTTCTTAACCCTTCACTAAGAACCTGATATAAACCCATACTAATTTCTTCAACTTTTTTATCACCTTTTCTTGCCCTAGTTCTTGGGCTCATACTACCAACGGCTCCTGCTCCATAAACAGCAAAATCTACGTCATTATAATTTTCAAGCTTTTTAGTTAGATTTCCAGGGTAGTCCCCACTTAAATTTCTTTGGTTATGTCCGAAGCAAGTTGCATGTGCTGAATAGGAAAAAATAGTACTTTTTTTACCATCATCTCTATCTATTTTTATTACTCTTAAGAAAGGATCATATGTACCTAGGGAATCACCTACTAATCTATTAGATATGAAGTCAGCTGCATAGATTGACCCAAATCCAATTTTTGATTTTTTTAAATCTAATAAAGCATTCTTTATTGCTTCCCGTATGGAAGATGTAATAAAATCTAAAACTCTTTGGTCATATTTTCCACCAAAAATATTACCAGCTAAACCTTCGAGATAACCCCCTATACTTGAGTGTGTATGGCTAGCTGTAAATAAAATATTTTCACTTTTTATATTTATACCCTCAGAAATTTTAGAATAATCAAGATTTGGAGGGACAATTAGGAGATCTAATGAAACATACGCCGACCTACTTATTCCATTATCAAATACAACAGCTTTTACCCAAATAGAATCATTAATTCCTTCAAAATTTGCTCCTTTTCTTGCCCCATAGCCAGCCATTGGAGATATAAAGGGAGGAACTAGACTTACTTTTGACCACCCAACTTTAATTGTATCACCATAAATTGAGTTTGTTTCTTTATTATTTATAGTATTTAGGGTGTTTTTGTAATAATCTGTCTCCTTTAGAGGTGTACGATCGAGCGGTTTAATGGTAAAAATTAATATTACCATTATTGAAACTATAAATGTTGAATATTTATTAAACATTAAATTTCATATTAAATTTGATGAAACAATATTAAATAATTATGAAATACATATTTATAATACTATCCTTAATATTTTCTTTCTCAGGTATGTCTTGGGAATATGAAAATAAGAAAAAAAACAAATTCCCTATAGATTCAATTCTTTTTCAAGTTGGTGAATGGCGTAATATTGGTCCATTCAGAGGAGGAAGATCTACTGCTTCCACAGGAATAACTGGAAATGAACAGACATATTATATGGGAACAACTGGAGGTGGTCTTTGGAAAACTGAAGATGCTGGTATTAGCTGGAAAAATATTTCAGATGGATATTTTGCAACTGGTTCTGTTGGTGCTGTCGCAGTATCTGAAAGTGATAATAATATTGTTTTAGTTGGAATGGGTGAGTCACCAGTAAGAGGGGTTATGACTTCATCAGGTGATGGAGTTTATAAATCTGTGGATGGAGGAGAAACTTGGGTTCACTTAGGTCTAGAAAATACAAAACATATATCTCAAGTTAGAATTCATCCATCAAATCCTAACATTATTTACGTATCTGCTCAGGGGAGTCCTTATGGTGACACAAAAGAAAGAGGTATTTACAGGACTTTAGATGGAGGAGAAACTTGGGAAAATATTTTATTTGTTGACTCTAGCTCTGGCGCTGTTGATCTAGCTATGGACTATACAAATCCTAGAGTTTTATATGCATCATTTTGGGATCATCAAAGATTGCCTTGGTATGTAAGGAGTGGAGGAGAAGATAGCGGCATATGGAAATCTATTGATGGAGGAGACAATTGGAAAAAATTACATGAAGGCCTTCCAAAATCACTTATGGGGAAAATTGGAGTTGCAGTTTCAAGGGCAAACCCTAAATTAGTATATGCTATAGTTGAGTCTAATGATGGTGGACTTTATAGATCCGATAATGGTGGTGAATCATGGAAATTAATAAATGATGAAAGGGTTTTAAGAGCAAGATCTTGGTATTATATGCATATTTATGCAGACCCTTCAGATGAAAATATTGTATATGTACTCAATGCTCCTATGATGAAGTCTATTGATGGAGGTAAAACTTTTTCAAATATTCCTGTTCCACACGGAGATAATCATTATTTATGGATAAATCCTAATAATTCTGATATTCTCATAAATTCAAATGATGGAGGCGCTAATATTTCTTTTAATGGAGGAAAGTCATGGTCTACCCAAAAGAATCAACCCACCTCACAATTTTATAGAGTAAATGTTGATAATAGATTTCCATACTGGGTTTATGGAGGGCAGCAAG
>MDTE01015272.1_pt1 | contig 10264 bp, 13 predicted proteins | sample 811231 | NCBI WGS metagenome assembly MDTE01 (sample SAMN05326651, study PRJNA326480) | marine metagenome | isolation source: seawater | place: Indian Ocean: Red Sea | collected 2010 | reverse complement strand
TTGCAGCTTGAGGTACTACATTTTCAGATAAATTATCTACATTTATTTTTGTAAACTCTAAATTGGATGGAGGCATGAACTTCGTACCATTATCTAAAGATACACTTTTTAATCTTGCTATAACTTTAGCTAGGGCTGTGCATGGATTTATATATGATCCATAGAATGCTGAATGACCACTTTTCCCATATACAGTTATTACTCCATTCATAGAACCACGTCTTCCAATTCTTATCTCATCGCCAACAGATCTATTTGAAGATGGTTCAGCAATAATTGAAAAATCAATTTTTTCACGTTTTCTTTTAAGATATTTCATAATAGCTGGCGTACCCAAACCTGTTGTCTCTTCGTCTGCAGCAATAATAATTGAAATAGATCCTTTAAAATTTTTATCTCTAATAAATTTACTAATAGCACTTATAAAGCAGGCTATTCCACCTTTCATATCTTGAGATCCCCTGCCATTCAAATATCCTTTTTTTACAACACCTTTAAATGGAGGAATTTTCCAATTATCAAGGTTAGCAACCACATCGGTATGTCCTAAAAAATTTATATGAGGTTTTGATTTACCTTTTCTTGCATATAAATTTAAGGCAGGCTTTTGTCCTGTTCCCTTGGATTTGATAATTTTACACTTAAAACCTATTGAGGATAATTTTTTGGATAAAAATTTCATTATACCTCTATCTTCAGTTTTAATTGTTGGAAATCTTATTAGCTCTTGAGCTAATTTTACTTCATTATAAATTTTCATTTTTAATCTCTTAAAAGGTCATTAATAGAAGTTTTAGACCTTGTTTTCTCATCAACTTGTTTAATTATAACAGCACAATATAAAGATGGCGCTTCAGGATTCTTTTTATCTGGAAGTGAACCAGGAACTACAACTGAATAAGGAGGAATTTTTCCATAAGTAATTTCTCCAGTTTTTCTATTTACAATTTTTGTTGATTGTCCAATATACATTCCCATACTTATAACCGAACCTTCGCCAACAATTACACCTTCCACAACTTCTGACATTGCTCCTAAGAATACATTATCCTCAATTATTGTTGGTAGTGCTTGAGCTGGTTCTAAAACTCCACCAACTCCACTAGCAGCAGATATATGACAATTTTTTCCAATTTGGGAACAACTGCCAGCTCTTGCAAAAGTGTCAATCATTGTGCCTTCATCAATGAAAGCTCCAATATTTACGTAGCATGGCATAAGAACTGCATTTTTGCCTACAAAAGATCCTTTTCTTACTGGCGAGTTTGGAACCATCCTAAAGCCAGCTTTTTCATGGTCTTCTCTTGTCCATCCGGCTGTTTTACCTTTAAGCAAATGTGATTTGTCATACCAACTACTGTAAGGTCCATTCAGATTTTCCATGGGATAAATTCTAAAGCTCAACATAATTGCTTTTTTTAAATATTGGTGTGTTACCCAATTACCATTAATTTTTTCTGCAACTCTGACCTTGCCGCTATCAAGGTCATCAATAACTTGATTAATAGCATCTTTCAAACTTTTATCTGAATTAGGACTAACTTGTTCTTTGTTTTTCCATGCATCATTTATGATATTTTCTATACTCATATTTATTTATCACTTTTGTAATAACCTGATTTCTTTTAAAAATAAAGAAAGATTTTCAATTTTGTAATCTATAAATTCTTTATCGGAGTCTTTTTTACCCCAGTATTCATTATTAACTAACCAAGCTGTAATTGTACCTCTTTCTTTTCCGATAGATAAATTTTTTGCAATATCTTCTATGTAGAGTGTTTCTCTTGGATTAATTTTGAACTTTTTTACCATCAAATCAAATGCTTTTGCTGTGGGCTTTGGGCTAAATTCTGCATCAACAATATCAAATAATCCATCAAATAGGTCATCTATACCTAAATGTTTGGTAATATTTTTTGCATGATTTTTGCTTCCATTAGTAAAAATAAATTTTTTAGTTTTTAAGTTCTCAAGTTCATTTCTTAGAACTAAATCTTTTTTCATAAAGGTTAAGTCTATATCATGAACATAATTCAAAAAATCTTCAGGGTCTATATCGTGATGAATCATAAGTCCGTTTAAACTTGTATTATATTTATGAAAATAATTTGTTTGTAGTTCTTTTGCTTTCTCTAGATTTAGATTTAGTTTATTTGAAATATATTTAGTCATTTTTCTACTAACTTGTCCAAATACAGCTTCTAAATCGTCATACAAAACCCCATCTAAATCAAACAAAATATTTTTAATATTTTTAAGTTCTTTCATTTTCTAATTAAAGTTCCAGCGCCTTTGTCTGAAAATAATTCAAATAAAATTGAATGAGGTCTTCTACCATCTACAATTACCACTCCTGTTACTCCATTATTTACCGCATCTAAGCATGTATTAATTTTAGGTATCATTCCCCCAGTAATTGTTTCATTATGTAACATATTTAAAATTTCTGATGATGAAATTTCTTCAATCAATTCTTTTTCTTTATTTAAAACACCTTCTACATTAGTCATTAAAAGCAATCTTCTGGATTTTAAAGCTTTTGCAATTGCTCCGGCAGCAGTATCTCCATTAATATTATAACTCTGATTATTTTTACCCAAACCGAGAGGTGAAATGATAGGAATAAAGTTCTTTTTTAAAATATCCTGAATAATGCCAACATTAATTTTACTTGGCACACCAACAAAGCCAAGTTCTTTTGATTCAGGAGTAACTTCAATAACATTATTTTTCCTAGTATTTATAGAAACAGCTTCTGAACCTTTTTCTTTTAAAGAATTTACTATATCATCGTTAAAATCAATAAGTACATTCTCAACTATATTTATAATCTTTTCATCAGTTACTCTTAAACCTCTAATAAATTTTGATTGAATATTAGATTTGTCTAACTCTCTTTTTATTCTTGGTCCACCTCCATGAACAACAATTATTGATAGTCCTAATTTATTTAATACGCTTATATCACGAACAAAATTATTAAATATATTCCTATCAATAAAAACGTTTCCTCCGTATTTAATAACTATTAAATCATTTTTGTATTTTTCTATGTACTTTTTAACTTCTTCGATGGAAGGACCATCCTTAGGTATTAGTTCCTCAATTTTCATTTTATTTTTGAATGGTTTTAACAGTTGTGCTTCTCATAATTATTATCTGTTGCGCCATAGTTAAAATATTATTGAAAGTCCAGTAAATTACCAAACCCGATGGAAATGGTGCCAAGATAACAGTTAAAAATATTGGAAAGAACATAAAAATTTTTGCTTGAATAGGATCTGGGGGAGTCGGATTAAGTTTTTGTTGCACATACATCGATAGTCCCATTAAGCATGGCCACACCCCTATAATTAGAAAAGATGGAGGATCCCAAGGTATCAAGCCGAATAAATTAAAGATGGATGTTGGATCACGCTCAGATAAATCTTTTATCCATCCAAAAAAAGGCTGGTGCCTTGACTCAATTGTAACAAAAAGAACTTTATAGATAGCAAAGAAAAAAGGGATTTGTATTAAAATTGGCAAACAGCCAGAAATTGGATTAACTTTCTCTTTTTTATAAAGTGACATCATCTCTTGTTGTAATTTCATTTTGTCATCCTTATACAATTCTTTTAATCTAGCCATTTCTGGTTGTAAGACTTTCATCTTCGCCATAGATCTAAAGCCATAATTTGCAAGTGGAAAAAAAGCTACTCTGATACACACTGTAACTAAAATTATAGCAATTCCATAATTTCCAGTAACTTCAAAAAAGTAATGAATTAGAAAGAAAAAATTTTTAGTTAAAAAATAAAACCAACCCCAATCTATAGCTAAATCAAATTTATTAATATTTGATTTTTCTGCATATTCATCAATAACATCTACTTCTTTTGCAGCTATAATTATTTTTATTTTACTTGAGACGCTATCATTAGCACTAACTTCATCATAATTTGTATAAATAAAATTTGCTTTATAATTATTTTTATATTCAAAATCACCTCTAAATTGTCTATTGTTTTCAGGTATCATAGTTACAATCCAAAATTTGTCGGTTATACCTGTCCATCCTGAATTTGCATTTACCGAAAATTTTTTATCTTCAATATCGTCATAATCTTTTTCAACTAGTTGTTCGTCAAATACACCGATTAAACCTTCATGCAAAATATAAAAATTGGTAACCTCAGGCGCCGTATTTCTTGTTATTTGACCATATGGATAAAACTTATAAATATTTTGTGAATTGTTTATTATCTTTTGATCAACGGTAAACAAAAATTTATTATCTAAACTTATTTTTTTTTCAAATTTAAGACCTTGTTTATTTTCCCAGACCAATTTAACTGGATTATTAGGTCTTAAATTAGAATTTCCATCAACTTCCCAAACAGTATTAGTATTTGGAATTTCAATATCCCCATTTGTTGCCCAACCAGTTTCAACAAAATATCCATTTTTTATATTCTTTGGATTTAATAATATAATCTTTTCAGTACCATTAAGAGTTTTTGTATATTTTTTAAATATTAAATCATCTATTGAGCCTCCTTTAAGAGATATACTCCCTTTGATATTTTCATTCTCAAAAGTTATTCTTTTATTTTTATTTAGGGCCTCTTCTCTAGAAATTTCTAAAATTTTTTCTTCCTGTTCTATTTTAGGTGCATCTGTGGCCTGACTTAATTTGTTTGTATTTTCTTCGATTTGTTTTTTATTAATCTGTTGTTGAGGAGGTGCAAAAAATAAACTGTATAAAATAATTACAGCTGCACTTAATGAAATAGCTGCTATTACATTTTTTGTGTCCATTTTAATTATCCTTTTTTTTTACAGGATCAAAGCCTTCTCCCCCACCCAAAAACTTTATTGGATGACATCTTAGAATCCTTTTTAATCCTTTCAAAATACCTTTAAAAAAACCCTCTTGATTTAAACTATCAATAAAATATTCAGAACAAGTTGGTAAATATCTACAGTTATTACCCAAGTAAGGAGAAACAAATAATTTATATATTTTTATTATTTTAATAAGTATTTTCGTTAGTATCATTTTTATTTAATTTTTTTTAAATCTAGATAGATCGTATCTTTAATCGTGTTGTACGATCCATCAAGCATATTCTTTTTTGCTAATATCATATAAGAATAATCAAAATTCATTTTAATTTTTTTTTCCAAGTTTATAAAAATATTTTTTAGTCTTCTTTTTATTTTATTTCTTTGTACTGCATTTCCTATTTTTTTCTTAGCAACAAAACTAATATTTAATTTTTTATTATTTTTACCAGAAAGTTTTTTAAAAAAAATTGTTAAATATTTGTTCGAAACTTTTTTCCCACCTAATAGTGATTTAAAATCCTCATTTTTTGAAAGGCTAGAGAGTTTACTCTTCATCACACTGTTAATTTTTTTCTACCCTTTTTACGTCTCGATTTTAAAACTTTTTTTCTTTTTTTAGTGGACATTCTGCTACGAAATCCATGTTTTTTTCTTCTACGTCCAACTTTAGGTTGCCAAGTACGTTTCATAATTCTTACTTTTTTGTTAAATTTTCGTTCTTATAGAGAATAAATGTATATTAGTATAGAGAAATATTTATTATTAAATCTATGGAAAATCAAAAAAAAATTAAAATTTTTTTAGGAGCAACTTATCTCACAATAATTTGTGTATTTTTATGGGTTTTTTTTAGTACATACTCATTAAATGAAATTACCAGTTATGATTTTATAAAGAACAATCGAGATCATCTTATAGAAATCAAAAATAGTAATTTTTTTTTGATTTCAATTCTATTTTTAATATTTACTGTAATATGGGTTCTACTTTTAGGATTTGGGACACCAATATGTTTACTGGCTGGATTTATATTTGGTAAATGGATTGGAACATTTTTTACAGTTTTAGGTTTATCAATAGGTGCAACTTTGCTTTATGTGGTAACAAATTTCTTTTTTAAAGAATTAATTGAAAAAAAGTTTTCAAAAAAATTTAGCTTTCTTAAAGAAAAATTTAATAGTAATGAATTCACTTTTTTTCTAATTTACCGCTTTATTGGAGGTATACCTTTTTTCATCTCAAATATGCTTCCCTCACTATTTAATGTAAGAATAATAAATTTTTTCTTTGGAACATTAATAGGCATGATACCACAGTTATTTGTTTGGGTTAGTTTTGGAAGTGGTCTCGAAAAAATAATAAGTGAAAATATCAATCCACCATCTTTTTTTGAAATAATATCTTCAAAAGATATTTATCTACCAATTTTTGGTTTTCTAATTTTAGTTATATTATCAGTAATTTTGAAAAGCAGATTTGTTAAAAAATAGTTGGTGCCCTCACCCAGAATTGAACTGGAAACTCATCCTTACCATGGATGTGTTATACCATTTAACTATAAGGGCAAAAACTTAAGATTATTGTATAAAATTAAATTTTTCAAATTATTGCCTTAATTTTTTATTAAAATCAGTTATATCTACTTCTAAGGATATTCTATGGGAATTCATTATGATTATAAAAGCACAAGAGGTGCTAAAGCTATGGAGAAAGCAGCTAAAAGAGAAAAAAAATTAGCTGAGAAACGAGCTAAAAAACAAGCTAAAGCTGGAATTAAAAAAGAAGAAGATAAAACTATTCCTATAGATCAAGTTATTACTTTGGATCATCTTACTAATCCAGATAAAAAGTAAGTTTTTATGAATAGCAAGAAAGACAAAAAATCTAGACTTGAACTTGCTCTAAGGAAAAATTTGAAAAAAAGAAAACAATTTCAAAAAAAACTAAAAAAAAATAATAAGTTATAATGTCTATTCAGCCTGATACTTGGATAAAAAAAATGTGCAAAGAACACAAAATGATTGATCCATTTTTAGATCATCAAGTTTCAGACGGAAAGATATCTTATGGTTTAAGCAGCATGGGTTATGATGTTAGAATTTCAGACGAATATAGGATTTTTACCAATGTTAATACATCTTTAGTAGATCCAAAAAATTTTTCTGATGATAATTTTATTGAAAGAAAAGGACCATATTGCATCATCCCACCAAATTCTTTTGTTTTAGCAAAAACAGTTGAATACTTTCGAATACCAAAAGACGTTCTTTGTATTTGTGTTGGTAAAAGTACTTATGCTAGAACAGGTATAATTTGTAATGTTACTCCAATCGAAAATGAATTTGAGGGCAATATTGTTATTGAGCTATCAAATACTACACCAAATCCAGCAAAAATTTATTCTAATGAGGGCATAGCTCAGTTTTTATTTTTTAAATCAGATACTCAACCTGAAACTACATATAAATCAAAGCAAGGTAAATACCAGGGTCAAACGACTATTCAGGTAGCAAAAATAAAATAATAAAATATGGATAAGTTTTTGATTAAAGGTCCTTGCAGAGTCAAGGGTAAAGTTTTAATTTCAGGAAGTAAAAATGCTGCTCTACCAATTTTAGCATCAACTCTTCTTTTTGATAAACCAGTAACAATAAATAATTTACCAGCGGTAAGAGATATAGATACGATGTTAAATTTACTTAAATCTCTTGGATCTAAAATTAAATTATCTAAAAACAAAAAAAAAGTAAAAATATTTAATAACAAAAATCAAAAAACATTTGCTAGTTATTCTTTGATGAAAACAATGAGAGCAGGAATTTTAGTTTTAGGACCTCTTGTTGCAAAACACCATAGTTCAGTTACTTCATTGCCTGGCGGGTGTTTAATTGGCGCTAGACCAGTCAATTATCATCTAAATGCACTTAAAAAACTTGGCATGAGCTATAAGATAAAAAAAGGTTACATTCATGCAAAATCAAAGGGCAAACTTAAAGGAAAAGTTATAAAGTTTTCAAAAATAAGTGTTGGTGCAACAGAGAATTCTATAATAGCAGCCTGTCTTGCCAATGGAAAAACTATTTTAAAAAATTGTGCAATTGAGCCTGAGATTAAAGATTTAACAAATTTTCTTAAAACTGCTGGAGCAAATATAAAATGGACTGGAAAAAGAACTTGCAAAATTATAGGAGTCAAATCTTTAAGAGGAGTAGACTATACAGTAATGGGAGATAGAATTGAGACAGGAACTTTTTGTGTTGCTGCAGCTCTTACAAAAGGTGACTTATTAATTAAAAACTTTAATCCTAAATTAATTCATACTGAATTAGAGCTTCTAAAAAAAATTGGAGCTAAAATTAAGGTATTTAAAAATGAAATTCGTATAAAAGGACCAAAAAAAATTAGAAACATTAACAATATTATCACCCGTGAATATCCAAACTTCCCAACAGATTTACAAGCACAGTTTATGGTTCTATTGTGCAAAGCAAATGGAAAAAGTTCGATCACTGAAAGTATTTTTGAAAATAGATTTATGCACGTAGCAGAGCTCCAAAGACTTGGTGCAAAAATTACTATAAAAGATAACAAAGCAACTATTCAGGGAGATACTGAATTTTTAGGAGCAGAATTAATGTCGAGTGATTTAAGAGCATCCGTAGCACTAGTTCTCGCTGCCTTGGCATCTAAAGGAATATCCAGAATAAATAGAATTTACCATTTAGATAGGGGATACGAAAAAATAGAAAATAAGCTTAAAAAGATTGGTGTAAATATTAAAAGATTATCTTGATGGATAAGAAGTATTTAAAAAAAATAATTGCCCAAACACCACTAGATTTACAGATGATATCTGCATGTTGTTCAGGAGCAAAAGTTAAAGTGTCTGGAATAAAGTATTTATCAAAAAACAAGATATTTCTATTATCTTTAATTAGAGAAATTAATGAAAATGAAAATAACAGTGAAAAGATTGATAGTATTATAAAATTTGATTATATCGACTCTTCAAAATCTAAAAATATAGATCAAAACGATCAAAATATAAGTCTTAAGTTAATTGCAATTAATTTAATTAAAAAAGATAATAATTACCAAATTAATCTATTATTTTCTGATAATGCATTTATAACACTTATTTCAGAAGTCATAGAAGTTACTTTAGAGGATCAAAAAAAATTAAAATATGAGACTAATTAACTGTAAAAATAAAAATTATATTAAAAAAATTAGATCAATTCTCGAAGATAGAAGAAAAAAAAATATTTCAAAATCTAAAGTAGTAAAAAAAATTTTGCTGGATATTAAAAAGAATAAAAAACAAGCTCTTCTAAAATATGAAAAAAAGTTCTCAAAAAATACTAAAATAATTATTTCTAAAAAAGAAATTAATAAAGCAATTTCATCTCTTAATCCAAAAATTAAAAAATCAATTGATTTCGCTTACAAAAGAATTTTTAATTTCCATTTAAAGCAAAAAGTAAAAAATATTTACTATAAAGATAATTTTAATAATAAATTAGAATATAAATATTTTCCCCTTGAATCCGTTGGTATATACGTCCCAGCAAACCTACCATCCACCTTATTAATGAATGGAATACCCGCAAAAATAGCTAAGGTTAAAAGAATAGTTTTGGCAAATCCCAAACTAAATGGCAAATTAAATGCAGCAGTTCTTTACACAGCTAAAAAAATTGGAATTAAAGAAATATATTCAATGGGCGGTGCACAAGCGATAGGTAGTTTAACCTATATTCAAAAAGTAAATAAAATAATAGGACCCGGTAATATTTTTGTTGCAGAGGCAAAAAAAGAAGTTTTTGGCGAAGTAGGAATAGAAGGAATGATCGCAGGTCCTTCAGAAATTACAGTTTTAGCAGACAAAAATACTAACATACATTAAATTGCAACATCATTAATAGGACAAGCTGAGCATGATATCAATTCTCAGTGTATTCTTATAACAAAAGATAAAAATATAATTAAAAAAACTCAACAAACTATTAAAAAAAAATTGCCTTTTTTAAATAGAAAAAAAATTATAAAAGAAAGTTTAAAAAGAAATGGACTATTAATATTAGCAAAATCTAATAACCAAATTATTAATATAATTAATGAAATTGCTCCAGAACATTTAGAATTAAATATAAAAAACTCAAATAATATTTTAAATAAAATAAAAAATGCAGGAAGTATATGTATTGGTAGTTATTCTGCAATGGCTGTCACTGATTATAATGTTGGAACTAATCATGTTCTCCCTACTTTTGGCTCTGCAAAGTTTTCCTCAGGATTAAATTTAAATGATTTTTACAAAAAAATTAGTCATATTAAATTATCAAAAAAAGGCATTGAAGTTATTGGTAAGCAAGCTATAACTCTTGCCGAGTATGAAGAATTATTTGGTCATGCTCTTAGTATAAAATCTAGG
>MDTE01111718.1_pt1 | contig 10266 bp, 8 predicted proteins | sample 811231 | NCBI WGS metagenome assembly MDTE01 (sample SAMN05326651, study PRJNA326480) | marine metagenome | isolation source: seawater | place: Indian Ocean: Red Sea | collected 2010 | reverse complement strand
TATAATCCCTTTTCTTTATTATTAATTGCTCCATTAGTAATATCTGCTTCTTATTTACCTATAGTTTTTTCAATTCTTCTATCTTCTTTATCAATAATTATTGTCACATTTATCAGTTTATTTTATTTAGAAATAAATTGGCCAGATAATTTTGTAGTACCAAATATATTTACGTATGGACTTATATTATCTTTAATAATATCATTTATATTTATCACCATATATGTTTATATATTTGCAAATTCAGCAAGAAATATTTCAAATGCACTTAATAAGACTAGTGCTGCTTTAGCTAATCAAAAGAAATTATCTGAATTAGGATCATTGAGTGCAGCTGCAGTTCATGAATTAAGCACTCCATTAAATACAATTTTTTTAGTATTAGATGAGCTTAAATCAAACAATAAACTAATTAAAAATCAAGAAATCAATAAAGAACTAGATTTATTAAAATCTCAAGCTGAAAGATCTAGAGAAATTTTATATCGATTATCGAAAAATCCACATAATATAAAAGATGATTTTTTTGATAAAATAACCATTACTAATTTAATTAAATTAAATTTTGATAAATTTAACAATAAAAATTTAAAGATTAAAATAAATAATTTAACAGAAGATAATGAACCAGAAATAAAATTTAAAGATGAATTATTATATGGAATAGGCAATATAATCCAAAACGCAATACAGCATTCCCGCGATCAAATTATAATAAATATTCTTTGGAACTCTGAAAATATTAAAATAGATATAATTGATGATGGTGAAGGATTTGATATTGAAATATTAGATAAAATTGGTAGTCCATATATTTCAAATAAGAAAGGCAATGGTATGGGTTTGGGTATATTTATAGCAATAAATTTAATAGAGAATATTGGAGGTGCAATTTCATTCAAAAATAATTTAAATTCTTGTGGATCAACTGTTGAAGTTCAATTAAATAGAAAAAAATTAATTTAATATAATGAATAATGATTTAATTATTATTGATGATGATTTGCCATTTAGAGATAGATTAACTAGATCAATGGAAAAAAAAGGTTTTAATGTTGAAGCTTTTGGAAATGTTAAAAATTCTATTAAAAGAATAAATGAGAAAAATTTTGATTATGCAATAGTTGATATGAGGTTAGAAGATGGATCAGGTCTTGAAATAATTAAAATAATCAAAATTAATAATCCTAAATCTAGATCACTTTTATTAACTGGATATGGGAATATAGCTACGGCAGTAGCTGCAATTAAAACTGGAGCAATAGATTATTTGCCAAAACCAGCTGAAATTGATCAAATATACGAAGCTTTAATTAATTCAAAGGAAACTTTGCCACCTATGCCAAAAAATCCTATGACAGCAGATCGTATCAGATGGGAACATATTCAAAGAATATTTATTCAATGTAATAGAAATGTTTCTGAAACTGCTAGAAGATTAAGAATGCACAGAAGAACTTTACAAAGAATTCTCAATAAACATGCCCCTAAGGAGTAATTTAAAATGATATCTATAATTGTTCCTGTATTTAACGAAATTAAATATTTAGATACTTTTGTCAAAAATATAAAAAATTCATTTAAAGATGAAAAAGCAGAATATATATTTATTGATGATGGATCAACTGATGGATCAACTCATTGGTTAGAAAGTTATATCAATAGTAATAAGAATAACGATAACATATTAATAAAAATAAAAAAAAATTCAGGTAAGGGAAATGCTATACATCAAGGCTTAAAAGTTTGTAAAGGAAATTATATTTTATTTCAAGACTCTGATCTTGAATTAGACAGCAATGATTCTTTTGAAATGTATAAAATTATAAAAAATGATGATAACATTAAATGTATTTTTGGTTCTAGATATCTTTCTGGAAAATTAAAAAGAAATAATAATTTTATTAATGAGTTTATTGGAAGAATTAATTCATTAATTTTTAATATACTTTTTTTTCAATCTATAAGTGATGTTCATTGCGGGACTAAAATAATTAGAAAAGAGGTAAAAGAAAAAATTGATTTAAAGATTAAAGATTTTGGATTTGAAATTGATATAGCAACTCAAATTGCTAAAAAAAATTTTGATATTTTTGAATACGGAATATCATATTTTGCAAGATCAATTAAACAGGGTAAAAAAATAACATGGATTGATGGCATTAAAAGTTATATTTACCTATTTAAAACAAGATTTATTGATAATGATTTTTCTACAACTTTATCAATTATATATTCATTAATATATATGTTCTATGTAGGCTCTCATTTTGGAATGGGTATTGGTAATTCTCTTATGATTTTACTAACTTCCATTATAGGACTTTTTATTGGGTTGCATAGGAAACTATTAACATCATCAATAATCTTTTTATTTATTTATTTTGGCAGTTTATTTAGTAAGGGTAATGGAAAAATATATACAATTTTAATTGGTTTTTTTATAGGAATATATATTTCAAAAAAAATTCAAAAGTTTATTAAAATTAAAAATAATAATAAAATTATTAATTTTCTTTTTTAAGTTTACCTAGGCATAAACAAAGTCCAATTATAAAAAAAGTAGATATTCCATTCCAATTTTTCAATAAGCTTCCAGTAGACATTATTGGCCAAAATAATATTAATAGTGTAGAAAAAGAGATCAAACTAAATTTACAATAGTTATTTTTAAGAATATATTTACCTATATTATAAAGATATATTAAAAAAAATAATAAACCAAAAATTCCTGCCTCTATCAACCATTGCAAATAAATATTGTGAGGATGCGTGACACAATAATTATAATTATTAATATTTGCATTATAACGTTCATCATTTCTACAAATATATGTAAAATTATTCATTCCAACACCTCTAATTTTATGATCATTAAATATTTTAATTCCTACTTGATAAATTTGTCCATAAGGAGATTGATTAAAGTTTTTTAAAACTTCAGAAAATTTAGGTTGTAAATTTATAATTTTAGTACATTTTGAGTTACTATCATCTTTACAATTAAATTCTTTTTGAATCTTTAATCCTAAGTGGTTAGGTTTTGATTCTAGAATTATATAGTCATTATAAAAGGGATGATTTTTATTGATTAAAAAATTGATTGAAAAAATAAATATTATAGAAATTAAAAATACAATTCTTTTGTTTTTATAAAAAACAAATAAAAAAAATAAGCCAAGTAAAAAAGTAGCAAATGCCATTCTTTCGCCACTAATATATGTTACAACTCCAATTAATGTTAAATAAATTATACTTATAATATTTTGGTAAATTATTTTTTTAAAAAAAATATATACAAAAACAAGTCCGACAAGTCCAAATTTAGAAATATACGCTCCGGGAATTAGTTCTTTATAAAAAGGACCAGTTAGTCTTCCATACCAATCTGGTGTAAAACCAAATATATCTTTTCCAAATCCGATTTCTGGATCATATCTATAAAATTGAAGTACACAATCTAAAGATACAAAAATTACTAATATAAAAATTAATCCTAAGGTAAATTTTAGAAGATTAATATTTTCGTATACTATATATATTAAAAAAATTGGTAATAATAAGTAACGGATAAAAATAATAGAATCTCTAAATGCTAAATAAATATTTTCAGCAAAAAAACTAATAAATAATAGGAAAAACCAAAAAAAAATAGAAAATTTTACAATAGGTTGTTGTAAAATAGTTTTATATTTTTTTTTTACAAATATATAAAATAAAAAAAAAATTCCTCCTAAAACCACACTTAAATCAGGTATTGCAGGACCTGTTATTAAACTTAAAGGAAGAATTATAATAAATAAAATAAAAAAATTATTTATTTTATCAATCATTATTGTTGATTAAATTTATAAATACATCTTCCAAATCACTTTCGTATGTATTTATCTCATAAAATGAAATTCCTTTTTTATTTAAAATTTCTATTATTTCTTTCAATTTAGTTTCTTTTTTATCATAATTTATTAACAATTTATTTTCAATTAATACCGGATCAAACTTATTTAAATCTTTAGGTATTTCAATTTTATCACTTAGGATAAAACTTACTGTTTTTTTTCCAATAAGATTTAACAAATTTTGCTTAGTATCGCTAGCTAGTATTTTGCCTTTATTAATTATAGTAATAAAATCACAAAGATTTTCTGCTTCTTCTAAATAATGGGTAGTTAAACAAATTGTTGTTCCTTTAGAATTTAAGCTTTTAATATATTTCCATAAATTTTTTCTTAGTTCTACATCTACACCAGCTGTTGGTTCGTCTAATATAATAATTTCTGGATCATGAACTAAAGCTTTAGCAACTAATAATCTTCTTCTCATTCCTCCTGAAAGTGTTCTAGCATAAGCATTTTTTTGATTTAACAACCCAACTTTATCTAAAATTTCTTCACTTTTTCTGTCTTTTTTTCTAACACCGTAAAGTCCTGCCTGCAGTTCTAATAGTTCAATAGGAGTAAAAAAAGGATCAATATTTAACTCTTGAGGCACTATACCAATTTTTTTTCTACTTTCTTTTGAATTCATATCTATATCAATTCCACATATTTTTATATTTCCAGAATTTTTTTTTACAAGGCTGCCTAGAATATTTATGAATGTAGATTTTCCAGCACCATTAGGTCCAAGAAGACCATAAATTGAGCCCTTAGGTATATTTATATTAAAATCAATTAATGCCTTTATTTCTTCATTTTTTTTGTTTTTAAAAATTTTATTAAGGTTTTTAGCCTCTATAGAAAAATTATAATCAGACATTTTTTGAGTTATAAACTATATACTTTTTAACAATATGAATAAACAGAATAGATTAATACTTATTGATGGTTCAGCATATATTTTTAGGGCTTACTATGCATTGCCCCCCATGAGCAGGAAAGATGGAACTCCAGTTAATGCAGTATTTGGATTTACTAATATGCTTGTTAAATTAATTGAAGATTATAGAGAAGATAAGTTAATAGTTATATTTGATGCAGCAAGAGAAAATTTTCGCAATCAAATATATTCTGAATACAAAGCTAATAGAGGTGAAACGCCAGAGGACTTAATTCCCCAATTTGATTTAATTAAAAAAAGTGTTGAGGCATTTAACATTCCGCAATTAGAGTTAAATGGTTATGAGGCTGATGATATTATAGCCACATATACAAAAAAAGCACAAAAGAATAATATAAGATCATTAATAATATCATCTGATAAGGATTTAATGCAATTAGTAGATGAAGATGTTGAAATGCTTGATCCAATGAAAAACAAAAAAATTGGTATAAATGAGGTTATTGAAAAATTTGGAGTTGGTCCAAATAAGGTTACTCAAATTCAAGCTTTAACAGGTGATAAAGTAGATAATATTCCAGGAGCTCAAGGCATAGGCCCCAAAACAGCCCTTGAATTAATAAAAGAGTTTGGAGATATTGAAGGACTTATCAAAAATGCTGATAGAATAAAGCAAGAAAAAAGAAAAAAGATAATAAAAGACTCTAAAGAAAATATAAGATTAAGTTTGAAATTAGTCAAACTACATGAAAACGTTACTCTTCCATTAGCAATTAACAAAATAATTCCATATAACAAATTAGATAATGATTTTGAAAAAATTAATCAATTTTTATTAGAACAAGGTTTTAAGGCTATTATTCAAAGATTAGAAAATAATTTTTTCATAAAAAAAAATAAAAAACTAGATTCCTTAAATTCCCAAAATTCAAAATCTTCCTATATAGCAATAACAAATATAGAAAAACTAAAATTAATAATTAATCAAATAATACAAAAAGGTTTGTGTTCTATAGACGTTGAAACAGATTCTTTAGATATTGAAGATGCTAATTTAGTAGGGATCTCTCTATCTTTTGACTTAAATGCTGGATATTATATTCCTATAAATCATAAAAACACGATTGATAAAAAATTACTTAAAGATCAAATATCTCAACAAGATGTATTAAATATAATAGGCCCTCTTTGCTCAAATCCTGCAATTTTAAAAGTTGGACAAAATATTAAATATGATATTCGTATTTTAAAAAAATATAATATTATATTTAAATCTATAGCTGACACAATGCTAATGTCATATGCTTTAGATAATGGTTTGAATAAACATAACTTAGATGATTTAGCTTTTACACATTTGAATCACTCAACTATTAAATTTAAAGATGTAGTTGGATCAGGGAAAAAACAAGTTACATTTGATTTTACTAATATTGAAGATGCTACAAAATATGCAGGAGAGGATGCTTTAATAACTTTAAAATTATATTTTCTTCTTCAAGAGCGCACAGTTAAAGAAAAAAATTCATATATTTATGAAAAAATAGATAAACCCTTAATAGAAGTATTAGGTTTGATGGAAGATTATGGCGTTAAAGTTGATTACAAATATTTAAAAAAACTAAGTAAAGATTTTAGCAAAGAAAGCCAACAAATAGAAAAAAAAATTTTTAATATCACAAAAAAAGAATTTAATATTGGGTCTCCAAAACAATTAGGAGAAATTTTATTTATGGACATGGGAATTAAAGGAGGAAAAAAAACAAAAACAGGAACATTCTCAACAGATTCAGGTATCTTAGAGGATTTATCTTATCATGGTCATAAAATTGCTAATCTTGTTTTAGAATGGCGGGAATTAACTAAATTACGCACAACTTACACTGATGCCCTTTTGGGACAAATGAAGGCAAAAAGTAAAAGAGTGCACACATCTTATGGCACTGCAACTACCCTAACAGGAAGATTAAGTTCAAATGATCCAAATCTTCAAAATATTCCAATAAGAACTGAAAAAGGTAAAAAAATACGTAATGCATTTATTGCTGAAGATAATCATAAATTAGTAAGTTTTGATTATTCACAAATAGAATTACGTTTAGCAGCGGAAATATCTAAAGATAAAAATTTCATTGATGCATTCAAGAAAAAAGAAGATATTCATAATTCTACCGCAAGAGAAATATTTAATTTAGATGAAAATGATTTAAATGCAGATCATAGACGTAAAGCTAAAGCAATTAATTTTGGAATAATTTATGGAATTAGTCCATATGGTTTGGCTAAACAATTATCAATTTCAAACTCAGAAGGAAAAGAATATATTGATAATTATTTCAAAAGATTCCCTAAAATTAAGGATTACATGGATGAAAAAATTAGTTTTGCTAAAAAAAATAATTATGTTGAAACAATGTTTGGGAGAAAATGCAATATTAAAGGTATAAATGATAAAAATTTTGCTCTTAGAGGATTTGCAGAAAGACAATCAATTAATGCACCAATTCAAGGAACAGCTGCGGATATAATAAAACTTGCTATGATTAAAATTTATAGAAATATTTTATCGAAAGAAATTAATGCAAAAATGCTATTACAGGTTCATGATGAATTGGTTTTTGAAATAGAAGATCAATATGTAGATGAATCAATAGATATTATAAAAAAAATAATGGAATTTAATCATTTGGAATATATAAATTTTGATGTTCCTTTAGTGGTTGATCATGCAATAGGGAGTAATTGGGGCCAATCTCATTAGGCTTTATGATAAAGAAAAATAAAGATAAAAAAAAATCTAATCCAATGGCAAAAGATTTAAGAACTCCAAAATTTAAACAACGCTTAATTAAGAATAAAAAAATTTATAATAGAAAAAAAGCTAATTAAAAGTTTTCGTCTGGAAAATTAAAAGCAAGCCATTTTTCTAATTCATGATAACCACCAACATGTTTATCATCAATTATAATTTGAGGAAATGTTTTAGCATTTGGAAATTTCTTAAAAAAATCTTCTTTAGTGTAATCTTTATCCAACATTTGAATTTTAGGATTATACTTTTGCAATCTTATTTTTGCTCTATCACAATAACCACAATTAGTTTTAGAATAAATTACTACGTTCATTTAAAAAGTTTCATCAAATGCAAGAGCCCTATCTGTGGGTCTTTGATATTCTGAAACTCGTTTTTCAAAAAAATTAGTAACATTTTGTACATCCAGAGCTCTCATAAAATCAAAAGGATTTTCAGTATTAAATACTCTTTCAAATTCAAACAAATCAGCGATCCTGTCTGCTACAGCCTCTATATATTGGCACATTAATTCTTTATTCATACCTATTAGATCTACAGGTAGAGCTGCAGTTACGAATTCTTTTTCAAATGATACAGCTTCTCTAACTATTTCTTCGAATTCTATTTGATCCACATTACCAGTTATTAAATCCATACTTTTAATATCAGAATTTGATAAAGTTCCATTGCTATACTTATCTCTTAAAGTTTTAAACATTAGTGAGGAAAAACTAAAATGCATTCCCTCATCTCTAGCTATCCAATCATTTGATAATGCTAAACCTGGAAGTAATCCTCTTTTTCTAAAATAGTAAATTGCACAAAAAGATCCAGCAAAAAACAGACCTTCTACAAGACCAAAACCAATTAATCTTGTAAGTAAATTTTGATTTCCATTTAACCATTTAGAAACCCATTGTGCTTTGTGATTTATACAAGACACATTCTCTATAGCAGAAAATAATCTTTCTTTTTCTTCTGCATTAGTCACATAGGCTTCTATTTGAAGTGCATACATTTCAGCATGAATAGATTCATTAAGCATTTGCATTGAAATAAAGCATCTAGCTTCTGGAATAAGGATTTCTTTATAAAATCTACTTGCTAAATTTTCATTTATCATTGCCTCAGAATTAGCAAAGAAAGCTAATACATTTTTAATAAAATGTTTTTCACCATCATTTAGAGTTTGCAAATCTCTGAGATCATCCTGTAAAGAAACTTCTTCAGGGGTCCAAAAAGCTTGAATATGTTGTTTATATCTATCCCATATTTCCCTATGTTTAATTGGAAAAATTGATTTACAACCTTTTGATATCATTATTTTCTTTTTTTATAATTTTATGCGCTGCATGTTAAGCAATCATCTGGTTCTTCAGTTACATTATTGTTAACAAAATTTTCTCTTACTTTTTTTTCAGAGGAAACTGTAACTTTTACAGCATCTACAGCCGATCTACTGCGCAGATAATACATTCCTGTTTTCAAATGTTTTTTCCAGGCATACATATGCATAGAATTAACTTTGCCAAAAGTTGGGTCAGATAACCACAAATTCATTGATTGAGTTTGATCAATGAATGGAGCTCTTTCTGCAGCCATATCAATCACAGTTTTTTGTGAAGTTTCCCAAACAGTTTTATAAACTTCTTTTAAATCTGCAGGGAAATTTGGAATATTTTGTACTGAGCCATTTTCTAAAATTATATTATCTCTCATTGCCTTATTCCATAAATTTCTTTTTGTTAGCTGTTTTACAAGATATCTATTTACTAGCAGAAACTCTCCAGAAAGCGTTTGTCTTTTGTATATGTTTGATGTTTGAATTTGAAATGTTTCTGTGTTTCCTAAGATAATACCTGTTGAAGCAGTTGGCATACAAGCAGTTGTTAAAGAGTTTCTAACACCATATTTTTTTACCTTTTCCCTTAATGTATCCCAGTCCCACATCTCTGAAGGATTAACTTTCCATAAATCAAATTGAAAATAACCCTCAGATAGAGGAGATCCTTTATATGAAGAATAAGTACCTTTTTCTTTTGCAAGCTCCATAGAAGATTCTATTGATCCAAAATATATTGTTTCAAATATTTTTTTATTAATTTCTGAAGCATTTTCGCTATCGTATGGAATATTTAACATAAAAAATACATCAGCTAATCCTTGCACACCAAGACCAACAGGGCGATGTAAGTTATTAGATTTTTCTGTTTTATTTGTAGGGTAAAAATTTATGTCAATTACTTGATCTAGATTTTTTATTGCTAATTTTGCTGTTTCATAGAGTTTTTTATAATCATATGTTTTTTCTTTTTTATTAACAAACTTAGGTAAGGCTATTGAAGCCAGATTACAAACAGCAGTTTGGTCTTTTTCAGAATATTCAACTATTTCAGCACATAAATTAGATGATTTTATAATACCAATATTTTTTTGATTAGATTTCTCATTTATTGAGTCTTTATACAACATATAGGGCTGACCTGTCTCAATTTGAGCTTCAATAATTTTTGACATCAAATCTCTCGCTTTAATTTTTTGAAGATCGTGAAATTCTTTTTCATATTTAGTATATAATTTTTCAAAATCTTTACCGTAACTGTCTGATAAACCAGGGCATTCATGTTCACTCATAAGTGTCCAATCCTCATCATTTTCAACTCTTTTCATAAATAAATCTGGTATCCATAACG
>MDTE01023521.1_pt1 | contig 10266 bp, 9 predicted proteins | sample 811231 | NCBI WGS metagenome assembly MDTE01 (sample SAMN05326651, study PRJNA326480) | marine metagenome | isolation source: seawater | place: Indian Ocean: Red Sea | collected 2010 | reverse complement strand
AAGAAGATGTTATGAATTGTAACTTCTATAACATTTTTTCATTTGTCACATCTCAAAGTCCTTTTAGATAACTAAATACAATAAAGTGAAGGAGTAAATATGGACGGAGTTGAACAACTGATGAAAATGAGCGAGGTGGAACGAATGCGAGAAGTGATGGATTTAGTGAGTGACAACATGCAAATACAGAACGACAAAGACAGAATGGAGATGTTGGCTATGCTAGCTAGCACGACTGCAATGGAAACCAATTTAATGTCGGTTAAGTTTGCACGTAGTGTAAACACGCAGGCAACTGAAACTAAAACGAAGAGAAAGAAAGCAAAGGCACTGATGAAGGGAGTTAAACAAGCAAAGAACGAAAAAGGAAAAGAAGTTGATACTAAGCAAAAAACTCAGCCCAACAACTCGTCTACTCAAAACAAACAACAACCCCAACCTCTTCCTCAAAACACACTCGCTACAAGAACACAACAGGCACTTGATAAGAAGAAACGATTAGCTAGCAAAGGCACTTTAGCGTCGATTGGAACTTTTGGGACGGTTTGATTGGTTGTGGAATTGAGAGAATAAGCGTAGTAAAATCGTGCAAATACAAATGCACGAAAATATTACGCTTATGGAAAGCCTTGCAGAAATTCGCAAAAGACTACTGGAAAAAGAAGACGCACAAGAAGAAAAACGGTGGAAAGATTTAGATAGAAAAGAACAGCGAAGATACAAAAGACTTAAAACTCTTGCCGAACGCTTGAAGGCAGGAAGAGATGTACAGCAAAGAGATTTAAAAAATTTACTTACTGAAGAGCAGTATGCACAAATGCAAGATGAGTGGAATGAACAGAAAGAGATAAGGGAAGAAGAAAAACCAGCAGCAGTTGTTGAGTATGAGGAATTACTTCGCAAAGGTATTTTTGCTTCTAATAAAGCTGAAGGTTTTAGTAGTAAGGGGAAAAATAAAACAGCTAAGACTTTGTATAATAAAATAAATATTTTAAGACCGCATTAGAGCGATTACAAGAGTTGTATTATAAAGATCAAAGCTTAGCATATTGGTTTGACAGGGTATTAGATTTTAGCTTTAAAAGTAATATATCAATAGACCCAATAGGTTTGCCACGTGCTGTCCAGTCATCCTAAGACCATATCATAAAGTGCTTTAAAATTATCGACATTTAATTCTTTTTTATTAAATGTATTTGAAATTAATTCCACTACATACTTCAAAGCTGCCAGAATTCGGGTCACTAATACATATTTCTATTTCCGAAATTTTCTTTTCTAAACAAAATTTTTGTTGTTCTATTAAAAATATTTCAAATTCTCTAATCAATATATCAATAAGTCTAATTTGACCATCAATTACCATCCTACTTTCTCTGAAAGTATAACCATCATCTTTAAGATATTTTTTAATATAATCTTTCTTATTAATTGATTTATCATTATCTAAATATAATATCAATTCATAAAGTGTATCATTGAAAAAATATTCATGTATATCAATTTCATTACTCTTTGCTAAATTATAAAGTTCTAAAGATATTAAAGAAACATTAATATCTATATTTTTTTTCGTTTCAATATTCATATATTTAATATAATTAATCTTTTAAAATAATATTATCAATGTTTGATATTTCTATTTATCTAAGCGTAATTTTTTCGTTCAATTTTTTAAAAATTTGTATAACAAGAATATAATTTATACAATTTTTACATTCTAATCCAAATCACTTTCAAACAAAAATTGTCCAATCTGTTCAAGTTTAAATAAATAAACATATGAACATGATGAGAGCTGAGGCTGTTGCTTAACTGGACGAGCATGTATGGGACTTAGACAATGGCATTATTTATACGCGTCAGTGTCTGGAATTAAGTATTGCTGATGTTATTGAACAGATTAACCAACGCCATCTGCTCTATGCTTTTCACTTGGGTCTTTGAAAGTCTTGTGGAACCCACAACCACAGCAAGGGCCTGGGCACGTGACAAAGCAACGTTCATCCTGTTTTTTGAAAAGAGAAATTCAATTCCGCGAGGGCTTTCCGAGGCATCGGAGGAGCACATAGAGATGACAACCACTGGAGCCTCCTGTCCTTGGAACAGGTCCACACTTCCCACTCTGGCATGTGCTCCAAGAGACTTCCTGAGGAGGTTGACCTGGTAGTTGTAGGGAGCAACAAAAAGAACATCATTCCATTCTAGTTCTCTTTTTTCTGTTTCTCCTTTTTTCGCCCAATAGTATGATCCGAGCAACTCTTCTGCGATTGAAGATACCACTTCAACTTCTTCCTCGCTTTCTTGGGTATTGCCTTCATGTTCCACAGGAATGAAGCAGATCCCAGACTGACGTTTTATCAGGGGCCCGGTTGTCTCTATGACATGTTTTGAAGCACTGCTGTCGGATTCCAATCGTCCATCATAGACCTGATTTGAAATAAGCGAACAGACATCCGGATGCATCCGATAGGTCCTGGGCAGAAAAATCCCAAGATCGGCAGGGATGGTGGCTTCTTCCTGGAGCAAGTATACAAGGATTGACTGTCCGGTTTCTCCAGGGTGGCTTCCCTGTATTGGTTGAGAGAGCTGCATCTGGTCGCCCATAAGGATGATGTTTCTGCAGGACCTGCTCATCCCAACAAGGTTAGCCAGGGAGACCTGCCCAGCTTCATCGATGAAAAGGTAGTCGAAAGGAGTGAAACCTTTTTCACTACCTGTTGGATCAAAAAACGAATTGCAGAAAAACCAGGCAGTACCTCCTATACAAACAGAAGATGATTTGGCATCGTCATAACAGTCCCTTGCTCCACTTGTATATTTGATATTGGTAAATTCAAAAACAGAATCATTTTTATCGCCTCCTGCTTTGATTAAACGCGCTCCAATGTCATGGGTCTCAACATAATTCGAAACTCCTTTCATTAGATTCAGGATGGCCTTGTGACTGTTGGAGGAGATGCCGATCCGTTTATCGGATTTGAGAAGTTCACCTATGATGTGCTTTGCAGTATAGGTCTTGCCTGATCCCGGAGGTCCCTGAATGCAGAGATAGCTTTCATCAAGGGCCTGTGTAAGCAAGAGCATTTCATTTATCATTTCATGGCCACTGAGATGGGAGTCAATCAGTGCTCCTTTGTTATTTCCTTTGATTCTTGGTCTTTTCCGCCTGAGAAAGTCCGTAAGTGCACAATCTGGGAAGCCTTTGTCTAGCAGACATTCGATGACGCTCTGCATGGCTTCTGGTATTGGTGATGGACTTATGAATTCATCAGGGACCAGGGAAATCCTTACGAGTTGTTCTTCTTTGCATTGAATCTCAATCAACCCTTCATCTCGTCGGAACTCGTGTGTACGGACCTTAAGATTTTCCTCTCCTAATACATAAAAACTCTTCGACTGGCCTTTGAAAGGCTGGTCTGGATTAAACTGGTATTCATAGATGTGGTTTCTGGAACGGGGTGTTGGAAGGTATGGTTCTTTTTCTGTTCTCCTAAGATCAACAAGACAATCCACATCATCCTGCAGATCCAGTTCGTTTCGTCCCATCCGGTCGTAAAGACGCCACCAGGTTGGCTTATTCTCACGCTTATGAAACTCCAGCATCCAGGCCAGGTTCCGGAGAAGAGCCTGATTCTCTACATCAGTTTCCTGATCAGCATGATTCAATAAGTCGTCTCTCAAACGAGTAGCATCCGTTTCTTCCTCATCCGGATCATCTAATTCCCCCGAAGTTTCATGCTTGAGATAGACGATTTTGTTTTCTTTTTGTCTAACCCTGAGCCATTCAGTCAATTCCTGAGTGGAATTACAGTCATCGATGTTATAGTCCCTGATCCTTTTCAGAACTTCCGATGAACTCCAATCCATACCGTCAGGTGCACTTCTCCACTCATCTTAGAACAGAACTGATTCTCCGCCACTCTTGACATCCGTCTCCCTGTGGTCCCGGTATAGAAGTTCGACATTTTTCAGGGAATAGCTCGGTTCACCCACCAACACTCCATTACGCACCACCGTATACAGATCGACAAAAACATGGTTTCTCAACAGAGTGTCCACTTCATGTTCACATACCCCATAGCGTCCCATGAGCTTTCTGAGTGCAGTTTTTTCATAGGACGCATAGTGGTAGATGTGCATGCCAGGATCCGCAAGCCAGCGAGGATAAACCCATCCGATGAAATCAATAAGCGCTTGTTTTTCCTGGTCATGGTCATGGGCCCAGAAATCCCTGAATTGCCTGTTTCCTGCTCCATCGTAATAGGTTACACCCCACAGGTATTCCAGACCTCCGTCATGAAGTGGGAACCCTTCAATATCGAAGAATAAATCACTGCCTGATTGGGGTGGAAGAATGGCAAGTCCCTGTGCCTTGCCTTCAGGAAGGAGAACCTGATAGTCAGGCTTTTCCAGTCCGCGGGACTTGATCTGAAGCCCGGACTGAATCTTTAGCCGCTCAAATACGGCATCATCTATCTTTGGAATCGAGACTTTTTCGGTCTCAGCCAACTGCTGCACCGTCTGAATCCCTGCCTGCTGAAGTCTTTTGATCTGATTGCGGCTGATATAGGCTACCAGGGAAAGATGATCTCGCTGGTTCAATATGGATTCTGCATAGGAAGACCAGCGCCCAAACTCCCGGCTGGATGCAGGGTCTGGTTGTGATTCAAGATCAAATCCCTGGTGATATTCAAGAAAGGCTGATTTCAGAGCCTGATAATAAGAGTAATACTCATTCAGCTCCAGGGATCTGCGTTCCTGGTCGCCAAGGATAATCGACATGCTTTGGGGCATTACCTCATGGACTTCCTGAAGCATCTCCAGATAGCAGCAGAGCTGGATGGCGTAGTAGTGCTTCATCTTGCCGGATAACTTCGTGTCCCAGACTTCGTAGTGTTAAGCCCCCAGCCTGGATTCTCCTTTTTCACGCACCAGCAGGTCGGCAAAACCTTCAAACGGATCCAGTGCCAGGTAGGCTTGCGCGATGACGTCCCTGCCGGCATTCATTGCTTCCCGGGTTTCAGCCTTCATCTCTTCAGGGTTTGATGAATTGATTTTGTGAATTTCGCGTCCAGTTTCCTTTAAAACTTCGAGATAATCTGCCTCATGCTCGGACCCTTTTTTCTCTAGAAGTTTGAGCATTTCATCTTCTGGATCCATCAATTCCTGAAAAGAAGGATCCAGAATATTTGCTTTCTCCATCCAGGAGACAAATGGAGATTCCATGAAGGTAATCAGGTCGGATGGGGAGTAGAAAAATTTCCTAGACTGGTACCTCATTCCAAATTCATAATAGATGAGTTTTTAAAAATATTGTTCGATCCATGTTAAATTAAAGCTGGATAGGAAATCACGTTATTACATATGTATCCTATCCCTTGTACCGGCAGGGTCTACTCCTTTTTATGGATAGAGATCTGCCATAGTACCCTACATCCTTATTTACAATGACAAAACAACTTTTGCACGGCGTGCAAAATCAAGCCTTCCCACAGCCGCCCTATGTCTGCACCAGATAGACTCCATAAAACATCAACATTACTTATTACAATTCAAATGAGGTGCAGACGTAAATCATAGTGTTATCCGATGCCGGAAATCTTGATCAGATCTGTGATATTCCACGAAAATCCCAGGAATTTCCCATCTTCAGCCAGATTCCTCCCTACTCTTTCAGACATCTAATCGAACAATGAATGTCTACAGTTCGTAGACGGAATAAAAAAACTCAGTTACTAGTAATACCTCTAATATGATGCAGACGATCAATCAGTTTCTCGACCGCCTGAGCACCTCCACCGGCCTCTTGGACCGCCTCCCAAGCCAGTCCGTCACCAAGTACGAGCCAAAGTGTCTGGTAGCAGTAGCCGCTTCTGAGCGACAGACAGCAAAAATTGTTTGATTGCACCCAGCTGATCTTGCACGTCCGGTCTCTCTGAGGAGTGCGTTTTCTTCTGTAACCGAAGAGGTTCATGATCTTTCCAAGCACCTTGGTCCTTGTCTGTTCTCCCCGTCCAAAGACATCCTTAAAAGCACTGAAACCCTGGAGTTTATTCTCAATCATTTTTGCCAGCAAAGCGGTATTGCAGGATTCTCCATCTTGCCAGAGCTTGTAAATTTGTCCAACCGCCCAAGCCAGTTCAAACAGCAGCGGTTCATTTTCCCTGCCTGCCGAAAACCTTTGAAAGAGTCTTTTTCTGGCATCCATTGAATCGAGTTTTTCCTTTTGCATGAGCGTTAAAAAGGAGTTGATGACGGCAATCGGTTTTCTTTTGGTGGTTTTGGCTTTGATGCGGCTGAGGGTGTGTTTTTCAGCATCCTTTATTCCGGCAACCGATGCGTCGAACAAAGCCAGCTTGCAATCGATGTCCTCCATCTGCTCGGCATTCATGCTTCCATAGCCCGACTCTTTGCGTCCCAGCAGTTCCAGTTTTTCTTTGTAACTGCCAATTTGTTTGGTGTTGAGTATTTTATTCAATTCTTCCTCCTTCGTTTTTTTTTCAACCATTTCCATCCTCTGCTCATCCTTTGCCACAACCTTCGCATCGAGTTTACTGATCCTTTGTATCAGGACACCTTGCAGGTAGTCGGGGTTTAGTTTGAAGAAATGCATGAATTCCAGTATTCCCTGCTGCTGGATGAGCCTGCGTTCAGCGGCCTTCATGCACTCCATGTTGAGGTAGGCATCGCTGTAGGCCCATTGCTGACCATCGTGAAAAAGGAATTCACCTGCTTTGCTCTTCAGTGAGTCAAAAGTGTTTGAGTTGAAGGGATTGTCGATGCCCTTAAGAATACGGTTCGCCTCGGCGAGCTTGCTAAGCATCTTTTTCCTGTGCCTCTGTGATAGAAACCTGAGCGTGTCCTTGCTGCCGGTAGTGTTCCGCTGTCTGCAGAGCACGATGACCTGAGTGTCTTCGTTCAAACCATTGTCACGCCTGACGCGGTTGAAGATCTGGGTAAAGCACTCCAACTCCGCCACGTTTTCATTCAATGCCACCACAAGCGTGTCCACTGCAGTATCCAGGCTCATACCTGTTGCAAGCGATGGAGAACCGATGGTAACGACCGCTTCATCGGTGTCGTATTCCTCATCGGTTCTGGCAGTAACCACATTGTATTTGAGTCTGGGATGGAGTTCCTTAAAGTAGGGTAAAGCATGGGCTTCAATGTATTTTCTGCTTTGGTCTACATATACCAGTTTTCCTCCACGGGCAGTCACATCGTCCACCACTTTTTCAAGATAGGAGAGCTTTTGTTTTTTTGTTTTGTAGGTAGAGACATCGGCCAAAAGCGGTTTTTTATCTTTGGTGACTTCGACAACATCAATTTTTAAACCCAGATCATGGCCGAGGCAGTGGATGAATTCCTTGGCTGCCGCCGACAGGGTTGCACTCATTGCAACAATACGGCCGACCTTACCCGAGAGCGCATCCACAAAATCCCTGTACCTGCTCCGTCCTCCGGTTGCACGGAAGAGGTTTTTGGCAACCAGGTGCACTTCATCAAGTATTACCGTCACTTGTTCACCGTCGCCTTTGCCGTTGATAAAGCAGTCAAGCACCTGCTTGTCTGGACGCACCGAAAGATCGCAGATCGCCAGTGCCTTTGCTTTGTTGGCCTGGGCCAGGCTTGAAGACTCATAGTGAGCGACTCCGCCTGCTTGAGCATCTTCTTTGAGTCTTTCGTAGGTCTGAGAGACCAGTCTCCTCAGAGGATCAACACAGAGCAGCAGCCCGTTATCGGATTCGTGGAAGTAAGTGGCGATGCTGCCTTTGCCGATGCCCGTGTGTCCTTCGAGCACAGTAATTCTGTTGTTTTTGAATTCGAGGGATTTGTCATCAAGAAGTTTTTTCAGATACTCGTTTTCTTTCAGATGAAACTGCTCCTGCGATTCCGTTACCAGCAGAGACTTATCACGGAATTCTTCAAGTGCATTGCGTACTGGACCCGATTCTTTTTTTGCACGCGGTGCAAAATACGGTGAAGATTCGGATGCTTGATGACCGGGATAATGCCTGTCCAGCCACTCCAGTGTCCCCATGCTTCCCTGGCTCTGGTGGTGGATGATTTGCGGGGCATTGAAATAAAGGTACCATCCACCTTTTGTCTTTTCATGTTCGTGAAACAAGTTGGCGGTCTGATGGTTGTTTCTCCACAGGCAGCCGATTCGTCTGAGTTCTTCCAGGATTTTTTCATACCTCGCCTCTTCCACAGGTCTCAGTTCCTGTTTTGTGTCCGCACCTGGAACCGGGTTGAGTGCTTTTTTGCATTCTTTGAACTGCCGCACCCATCCCAACTGGTCCATTGTATGTCCCTTTTGGTGAAACACCTGCTTGTCATCGTCACCGGCAAGCCAGTTGGATACGTTGCAAACGGCGGGATCGAACCATTTTTCACCGTCTTTCCTGACCAGTTTCGAACAAATGGCTTTGAGCATCAGTTCGGTTTCTTCCTGTCCTTTTTTCCCTCCAAGCGGAAAATAGACGTGGAGTTTGGGACGCGGTTTCCTTTCACCTTTGTGCTTCATGTGACTGCGTGAAGTGGCAGCCCATATCTCAACGTCCGGCAGCATTCGGCACAATCCTTCCCAGTCCAGCCATTCGGTTTCGCAGTCCCACAGTTCCGGGCATTTGGACGAGTCGTTGTCAATATCCACAATGATGCAGTCGGTATCGACGAAATTGGATTTCTTCCTGTATCCGTTCGTGAAGCGGTAGGGCGTGTTGTCATAACCTACGGCTTTTTTGAAAGCTTCCTTTGAATCCACACTCAACTGCAGTGGAAAGTATGGATTATTTAATTTTCTTTGGCATGTGTTGTACTGAACGGAGAAACTTTGATAAATAAAGTTGTTAGTACAAATATTTGATGTGTTTAACATATCAATATCCTTTCTTTATTAAATACGGAATGTGGGTGGATGTATACTGCCCACTTTCTGTGGGTCTCATTTAATCACCAAAAACACTTCAGCTCTTGCAGCTTTGAATCAGCCGGTTCAGCATTTTGTTTCTTCTGACTCCTTTGCTGTCTGCCATTCTGAGAAGCCTGTCATAGGCATCCTTTTCAATCACACAGGTAAAGCGCACAGAATTTTCAGTTACATGCTGGTAACGACTTGTGTAGCGTTGCTGAGTGTTTTTTGTTTGATCATTTTTCATAATCACACTCCTTTTGTTTTATTTATCATCAAGTGCACACGAAACGCTGTTTAATGTTAATTTCTGAGCGTTGTTATCGCGACCGATTTTTTGCGAAATATTATGAGAATGGAATCGCTTTTCAGAGAAATAAAAATAGGTGGTTTCTACTGCTGAAGCAGCAAACTATGATATAAGAAGAGGAAGTTTTTTAAGGGGAGGGATATGGAAATTTTCTCTTGTTGAGAACTGTTTAAAAAGGTTTGGAGAGGGCCTGCAGGGCGGATGTCAGTACATAGCTGAGGGGATTGTCTGTATCGTGCAGACTATATTATCAGCGGCCAGTATTTATTCTAGGATCTCCCAGTTTTAACAATGAATCAACTGATATTATTGATCTTCTTTTTAATCTTCGTCATCTATCATCAACTCGGATGCACTCATAAAGGCGCACATGTCATCAGGATTTCTGTTCAACCAGGCAGCGACCTTACGGCACGCTTCTTCACTGGCTCTTCCTTTAAGAAAATCCACCATTTCTGAATCAGTAGGTTTTTTCAAATTCAGTGTTTTTTGACTGGAATAGGGCATCAGCAAAGCAGACATTCTGGCAATCGCCATTCCATCAACGGTTGTCACTTGTTCCGGATCTGGAATTTGAATTGCTTTCCCTTTAATATAGAACCCTTTCATCGACATTCCTACCTCCTTTTCGGTCTTCCATAATTACCGTAAATCTCCCTTAATTTCTGCACCATTTTTTTAAGTCTGTAATCAAGAGTGGTTCTGTTGAGATGAAGAGTTCCTGCAACTTCCGACACTTTATAATCGAGCAGATAAACCATTCTAAAAGCAAGTATATCCGTTTCATTGTAGTTCAGTTCAGCTACTGCACGTTTAATAAAACTTTCAATATCTTCAAGTTGTTCATTTATTTCGTCTTCATTCAAATCCCTGTTCAAGCCTGCTTGTTCTTGAAAGGGAAATGAATCTTTTTCATCACTGTTCCAATGCTCAGGAGGTTTTGTTTGAAAAAGTATCGCGTTTTTTGAATCATAATCTTTACTGATTCTCCCTACAAACTGGGAAAAACGGTTTTTGATCCATTTTAACTCTTCTTTTT
>MDTE01188036.1_pt1 | contig 10267 bp, 11 predicted proteins | sample 811231 | NCBI WGS metagenome assembly MDTE01 (sample SAMN05326651, study PRJNA326480) | marine metagenome | isolation source: seawater | place: Indian Ocean: Red Sea | collected 2010 | reverse complement strand
TTATTCTACCTTTAATTTCATCAAATAAGATCTTCTGATATTTTTTTGTGTCTTTTAAATTATGTTCTGTATAATTATTTTCTTCTTCAAGATATTTCCTAACATCTGGAAGTAGCTTGGAGCTATCTTTTAAAACCTCAAGAATATTATCCTGATGGATCCAACTATAATTATCTTCCCAAGTGACATCATGACAAGATTTTAGTTCAGGTTTTTTTTCTAATTGTGGTAATTTCATTTATCAGAGGAAATATATGAATATAGCAATTTATACATTAGTTATTTTAACCATTTTTTATTTTTTATTGAAAAAATTTACCACTATTTCCTCAAAAAAAATCTCTAAAGGTATGAGGGTAATTCTCATAATAGGCTTAATTTTACTTGCAGTATTATTTGCTATAGGAGGGAGATATTTATTAACCTTACCCTTAACTTTAGCTAGTTTAGCTTTATTAAAATTAAAAGGCCTTTCAATTTTTCAATTAATTTCATTATTTAGATTAATACAAACATTAAGAAACTCTGGACGTTTTTCTTTTCAAAACATGCAAACTAATAATCAATCTAATTTAACAGTCGATGAAGCCTACAAGATTCTAAATTTGGAAAGAAATAAAAGAGTTACTCAAAAGGAGGTGAAGGATGCTTACACTAAAATTCAAAAAAAAATTCATCCTGATGTATCTCCTGAAACCTCACGATTGTCAGCTATCGTTAATGAAGCTAAAGAAATTGTTTTAAAAGATATTTCTTAATTCAATATTTTAATTAATTTTTCAAAAATTTTTTTTGGATTAATTTTATCTCTTCCTAGAGTGTTATGGGTTACTTCTTCTACTCCATCTGGAATAACAGGGTGCATTTTAGAACTATAAGAGCCATAAATTAAAGGGGTGTCTGCCATTAAAGTAATCGTATTTACTCCAAGTGCAGCTGATAAATGACTGTAACTTGTATCATTACAAATTGCAGCATCACAACTTTTTATAATTGGTAATGTTTCTTTGATACTCATAAAGTCTAACGGAGTACATAGATTTCCTAATTTTGAATTTAAAATTTTATTCAAAATTAATTGTTCATCTTTATCATTACCTGTAGCTAGAAAAAATCTACATTTTTTGATTTTGGTTAAATCTTCCATAAATTCTAAAAATATGTTTGCTGGGATTCGTTTAGTAGGTCCAGATCCACCAATACCTAAAAGAATATTTGTATCTTGTTTTTTTATTTCAAACTTAGATGAAACTTCTGTTAATTTATCATCTTGTATGAAAATTTTTGGATCATTAAATTTGTTAATGTCAATTGTATCCTTAATAAATTTTTTAGCAGTCTCTGTAATATGTTGTTTTTTTTTACTGAAAAGAGGATATTGATAAACTTCATTTATACCTGCCAATTTTGCAATTAATCTAAATCTTAAAGATGAATTGAATATAAAAATTTTATCAAATTTTTCAATTTTTAGATCTTTAATCAAATTCATACTCCCCAATAATCCGTCATGTTTCCCTTTCGAATTTTTTTCTCTTTGTAGGGTGAATATTTTATTTATATAATTTGTGTATTCTAAATATTCTTCTGCTTTAGAACTTTTGCGAACCATTAAATTAACAGGTGTATTAAATTTTTTACTTATTGCTTCTATGAAGGGCAGAAACATAATATTATCTCCAATACCCATTCTATTTTGAATAACTAATATTTTCATTTATAATTTATAAACTTTACTAATCTTTTTTTTTATATAAATTTTTAATATGACAAAAATAAGTGGAATATTTGCAGCCTCAATGTCAGTCTTAAATTCTGATTTGAGCTTAAACATTAAAAAGACTATAGACCATGCTGAAAAATTGATAGATTCTGGTTGTCATGGGGTGGCGATTTTTGGAAGCACTGGACAAGCCCAATTGATCTCAATTTCTGAAAAAATAAAGTTGTTAAATAACCTGTCAGCAAGCGAGTATAAAGATAAGTTTATAATTGGCACAGGCTTAAATTCATTGAATGAAACAATTAACATACTTAAAATTGCAATTTCGCTTAAGTTTAAAAAATTTTTAATCATGCCTCCAGCTTACTACAAGTACGAAGATAAAGACGCAATTAATTTCTACACTAAAATTATCGAGTCAGTTCCTGAAAGTGAAATTATACTTTATAATTTCGAAAAATTATGTGGATATAAATTCAGTGTAGATTCAATCACAGAACTTAAAAAAAGATTTCCAGAACAAATAGTTGGAGTAAAAGACAGTTCTTACAATCTGTTTGAAAAAATTAGATTGGAAAATTTTTCTGTTTTACCTGGCTCAGAGTCAAAATTATTAAGAGGTCTCGAGCTTGGATGCTCTGGTATAATCACAGCAACTTGCAATGTCACAGCACAACTTGCACGAAAGGTTTATGATGATTTTATTTTAGGGAAAGAGCAGATATATGAAAAAAAATTGACTGATGTAAGAAATGAATTTGAGAGATTTAACTTAATTTCTGCCCTTCACACTTTTAAGTCTTTTGAAGATGAAATTTATAAAAATCTTTTACCACCTCTAAAAATTTTAAATAACTCAGATGAAAAAGAACTGATGAAAAATTTAAAAAAACTTAATTTTCAATCAAATTCAAAATTGGCAGCTTAATATGCAACTTGTTAAATTTTTAAATAAAGTTTTTAAACATGGTGGTTTTGTCCTTGTAGATGCTGATTCAAATGAGCATATTATAGGTAAACCAAATAACAAACCAATTAAATTGATAATACTAAATAAGAAACTACATTATAAATTGTTATTTCATCCAGATTTATATTTTGGTGAAGCATATACAGATGGAGATTTAATTATAGAAAATGGGTCGTTAACTGATTTTTTAGATTTGGCTTTGATGAATATTGGCAGAGGAGAATTAAATTTTTTTAGTTATATTTTGAATAGATTGAGGGGATCTTATAGATATTTGACTAACTTTAATTTTATTAAAAAATCAAAAATGAATGTATCTCACCATTATGATATCAAAGATGATTTATATGATTTGTTTCTAGACCCTAAAAGACAATACTCTTGTGCTTATTTTAAAAAAGAGAGTGATAGTCTTGAAACTGCTCAAAATAATAAAATTCAACATATAATAAAAAAACTTAATATAAAATCTAATCAAAAAGTTTTAGATATTGGATGTGGCTGGGGATCATTAGCAATAGATATTGCTAAAACTGCAAGTTGTGAAGTAACAGGTATTACACTCTCAGAAAATCAGCTGAATTATTGTAATCAAAAAGTGAAAGAAATGAATTTAGAAAACCAGGTGAAATTTAAACTGATGGATTACAGAGAGTTGAATGAAAAGTTTGATAGAATTGTGAGTGTTGGAATGTTTGAACATGTTGGTAGAAAATTTTATAAAAAATTTTTTAATCAAATAGAAAATTTATTGAATGATGATGGTATTTCATTAATTCATACGATTGGATCAGTTAATCCTCCAAGAGACCCACATCCTTGGATTACAAAATACATATTCCCAGGGGGTTATACTCCAAGCTTAAGTGAGGTAACAACGCCAATAGAAAATGCTGGCTTAATTGTTACTGATATTGAAGTATTAAGACTTCATTATGCTCATACTTTAAGAAATTGGAAGGAAAACTGTATTAAAAATAAAGATAAAATTATTAATATGTTTGATGAAAAATTTTTTAGAATGTGGGAATTTTATCTTGCAGGATGTGAAATGGCCTTTAAATGGGGGGACCAAGTAGTATATCAATTTCAGCTTGCAAAGAATTATAGATCAACTCCAGTTACAAGAGACTATATTTATCAATAAATAGTTGATAAATTTGCTGTTATTGTAATGAAAAAAAAATATAAAAATACAAAAAACACTAAAAATATAAAAAAGAAAAAAAATAAAATAAGAAGTTTTAAAAAATCAAGGAAAAAAAAATATACATCAATTAAGATAAAAAGAAAAAAAAATAATAAAAAAAAAATAAGAAAAAATAATAGTAAATTTAAAAGACCTGGTCTCAAAAAAATTAAAAGAATCAAAAGTGAAAGTTTTATTTCTAAAATTGTAAAAATACAATTATCAATAAAACCAAAACTGAATTTTAACCTAAATTTTAGTCTCGAAAAATATATACAAAGATTCTTTGATAAAATTTCAGACTCAATTGAAAATTATAAGATTTTAAAAAAAGATGAAAAAAGAAGAATTAAATTAGAACAATTAGAAAAAGAAAGATTAGATAAAATAGAAATTAAGAAACAAAAAGAAAAAGAAATGAATTTAAGAATTAAGTTAAAAGAACAATCTCTAAGAGATGAAATTCGAATTGAAAAACAAAGGAATAAAGATATCAAACTTTTTTTAAGAAAAGAACAAGCCTTGATACGTATTGAACAATCAGAAAAACAAAAACAATTTTTACAACAACTAAAATTAGAAAGACAAATTGAAAAATTCAGAATTAGAGAAATTAAGGAACTTGAGCATTTAGAGAAAATCTCACTAAAAGAAAAAAGGGCAGATTATTCTGGATTGCAGGAAAGAATTGAAAAACTAAAAGAAAAATATCGTATTATAAGGGATCAGAAAATTAGAGAGAGAGTAGAGGCCTTAGGGGTTAACTTACAAGGTGACGAAGATAGAGAAACTTTACTAGAAAAAGAAAAAGAATATACACTCGCAAGACAAAAAATTGAATTTGCGCTCGAAAGTTTCTACAGAAGTGCTAGTAGTTTAGTTTTTCAATTAAATAAAAGGCATGTCACTAGACACATGTCAATCTTTAGATGTATTGATCGGAGATTTGAAACAGGAGAAATTTTTATAAAATGGGATGAATCGATTGATGAAGAATGGTTATTACTAATTTATATTAAAAACAATTCTCCAGAGGAAGGTATTGTGATTGAGGATAAAACAAATCCAGATCAAAATGTTTCCCATGAATTTAAGAATAATGAAATTTTTAAAGCCTCTGATACCATGGTGGACTCATTGACTCAATTAATTTCAAGAAAAAGAGAAAAAAATACTAACTAATTTTTAAAATTAATTGTAAAATTAACTATGTTTTTTGGTTCTCTCTTTCTTTTATCAATGTATTTACTATTTAAATATGTTTTAGCTTGGATTTCTTATGTTAACAAACTTGACTCTAGACTTGGTGATAGTACCTGGAGATGGACTTATGATTATCAAGTAATTGGTGAAAGAGATTATTCTGATTTGGATGATAAAGATTTTGTAAGACTTAGAAGAAAAAAAAATAAACTTGTTACAATTATGTATTTAATCTTTCTTGTGATGTTTATTTCATTTATGTCTTGGTTAAGTAAGCTTTTAATATTACTACTTAATTAGTCTTTATTTGTTTCTTATTTTTTAGGTAGAGAAAGAAAGCTATAATTTCATAGAATAAGGAAAAAATTTGAAAAATAATTGGAAGTTTGAATATTAAGTATAGGAATTTGTATTTAGGGATATTTTTCCAAACTATTAAAAATGCTTTAGCTCCACTGAATATTTTTCCGTCTTTTTTTACGTGTAGTCTTCTTAGGAGTTCGCTGTCATTTCGATTAGTTTCTTTTTGAGCATCTTGGTTGTTTGTAATATCTATCCAATTTATTTGTTCAATCTTTTCTTTTTTGTAAAGATCAATTTCTGCTTTACAAATTTTACATGAATTATTGAAATAAACCTTCATAAGTATTATTTTAATACTTCTTAAACGGATTGATGTATATGCGTAAAATACTCCAGTTGAAAATAATATTAAACAATCTATGTATTGTTCTTCATGACAAATTTCTTTGAAAAATCAGATTTATCAAGAAATCAAGCTGAAGATATAGTATCTGAAACGCTCCAAAAATGTGATGATGGTGAGCTATATCTAGAAAATTCAAAATCAGAATCAATCTTACTAGATGATAATAAAATCAAGAATTCTAGTTATAACTCAGATTTAGGTTTTGGATTTAGAGCAATATCAGATGAGATCGTAGCTTATTCTCATTCAAACGAAATTTCAAAAAATTCATTAAAACAATCGTCAAGAAATTTAAAATCCACGTTAAGGTCTGCTAAAGGAAATTATAATCACTTTATTCCTAAATCTAATAAAAGATATTATGAAAATTTTAATCCTATTGATCAAAAAACACTTAATGAAAAAATAGAAATTTTAAATAAAGTTAACAATTATATTCGCTCCAAAAATAAGAATGTAAAACAAGTTACAGCTAATTTTTTGGGAGAACATAAATCCATAGAAATAATCAGATCTGGTGGAGAAACATTATCTGACGTGAGGCCACTAATACGATTCAATGTATCAGTTATGCTTGAGAATAATGGAAGAAAAGAGACAGGCGTATATGGTATTGGAGGAAGAAAATCATATAACTCTTATTTGAAAGACAATAATTGGAAAAATGTTTGTGATGAAGCTCTAAGAATAGCATCAGTAAATTTAGAGAGCAAACCTGCTCCTGCGGGCGAAATGAAAGTTGTTTTGGGCCCAGGCTGGCCAGCAATTTTAATTCATGAAGCTGTTGGTCATGGTTTAGAAGGAGATTTTAATAGAAAGAAAACTTCAGCATTTCACGATTTAATGGGTCAAAAAGTTGCAAGTGAAGGAGTTACAATTATTGATGATGGAACTATAGATAACAGAAGAGGTAGTCTAACAATTGATGATGAAGGAACACCGACAGAAAAAACTGTTTTGATAGAAAATGGAATTTTAAAAAATTTTATGCAAGATCGTTTAAACGCTCGTTTAATGAAAACTCGTTCAACTGGTAGTGGGAGAAGAGAAAATTATAGACATATTGTATTACCAAGAATGAGAAATACAATGATGTTAAGTGGTAAACAAACCCAAGATGAGATGATCAAAGCAGTTAATAAGGGAATTTTTGCTGTCAGTTTTGGTGGTGGACAAGTTGATATTACATCTGGAAAATTTGTATTTAATTGCACTGAGGCTTATGAGATTATTAATGGCAAAATTGGATCACCAATCAAGGGTGCAACTTTAATTGGCGATGGTCCTTCAATTTTAAAAGAAGTTTCAATGGTTGGAAATGATATGATGTTAGATCCTGGAATTGGAACATGTGGAAAAGCTGGTCAAGGAGTTCCAGTTGGAGTTGCGCAGCCTTCTATATTAATTAATAAAATGACAGTTGGTGGCACAAAACTTTAGATGATTAAAAATCAGGAATTTCTAAAAAAAAAAGCATCATATTGTATAGATTTAGTTAAAAAATTAGGTGCAACTGGATCGAGTGTAATTGTTAATCATTCTGTTTCTGAGACTGTAAATTTTAGAAACCAAAAATTAGATGAATCAAACAGATCAGATGATTTAGGTATAGATATTACGATTTATTTTGGTAAAAAAAAATCATCTATCTCTTCCTCAAATTTGTTAAATGATAATCTAAATACTTTAATTGAGAAGTGTATTGAAACTACAAAAAATACACCTGATGATGAATTTAATTCTCTACCAGATAAAGATTTATTAGCAAAAGAGGTAAAAGATTTAGATCTTTATGATGATACTCACTTAGAAAATGATCAAAAAATAGATTATCTAAAAAAATTAGAGGCCTCAGCTTCTGACGATGAAAAAATTATTAATACAGAATCTAGTTTTACTCAAAACAAATCCAACTTTATTTTAGCTAATAGCGAAGGTTTCTGTAATGGATATAAAACTTCATCATTTACAGCATATAGCGTAGCGGTTGCAAAAAATGAAAAAAGCATGGAAAGAGATTATGAGTACTCTAGCAAATGTTTTCTTAAAGATTTAGACGATGCAGAAGAATTGGGCAAATTAGCTGCGGATCAAACAATTAGAAAATTGAACCCAAAAAAAATAGGTACTGAAAAAATTTCTATTATTTTTGATAAGAGAATAGCAAAGGGAATTTTAAGTAATTTTGCAAGTGCTATTTCTTCATCAGCAATATCAAGGGGAACATCTTTTTTGAAAGACAAAATTAATCAAAAAATATTTTCAGATAAAATCAAGATTATTGATAAACCAGATATACCAAAAGGCCTGGGTTCAAGAAATTTTGATAGTGAGGGAGTAAAGACTGATACCCTTAAATTAGTGGAGCAAGGTATTCTTAAACATTATCTAATTGATACATACAATGGAAAAAAATTGAACCTTAAGTCTAATGGAAGGTGCGGAGGGACAAGTAATCTTTATTTTGAAAATGGAAACATTAATTTTAAAGATTTATTAAATTTAAATCCAAAAAGTCTGTATATAACTGAAACCATAGGTCATGGAAGTAATATTGTAACTGGCGATTATTCGGTAGGTGCAACTGGTTTTTTAATTGAAAATGGAGAATTCAAGTATCCAATAAATGAAATTACAATAGCTGGTAATTTTAAAGACATGTTTCAAAATGTTACTTTAGCAAATGATTTAAACTTCAAATATGCAACAAATTCACCAACTATGATGATAGAGGGAATGGTTGTTGCTGGAAAATGAGCAATTTTTGTATAATTGGCTCTGGTATTTCAGGTTCAACTATTGCTAATCTTTTAAATAAAAAACATTCTGTAATTTTATTTGATAAAGCACGAGGGCCAGGAGGACGTGCATCTTTTAAGAGAATAAAAGGTAAAATTGGTTTCGATCATGGTACACAATATTTTTCTCCAAAAACCAAAGAATTTAAAAGGTTTACTAAAAATTTAATTAAAAAAAAGATTTTAAAGGTCTGGGGAGGTAAACACATTTTCCTTAATTCAAAAAAAAAGGAGGATAAAAAACATTTAAAAATAATAGGCAGAAACGGTAACAATGATATTTGTAAATATTTACTTAAGAAAATTAATTGTAACTACCAAAGTGAATTAAAAAAGATTTATTATAAAGATAAAATGTGGCATTTATTATTTGAAAATGGAAAATTTAGATCTTTTAAAAACTTAATTCTCACATGTCCTTATCCACAATTAAAAAAACTTTCTAGACGATTCATTAAAAATCCATTTTTAAAAAAATCTATAAAAATGGATGCAAATATTACTACTATGATAGCTATAAAAAGAAATAAGAAATCAAATAGTAGTTACCTTTATGAAGACCCAATTCTTGGTTGGGCTGGAAATGAAAACTCAAAAAAAAGATTTAAATCAAAATATGATTTATGGACTCTGCAAAGTACATTTGATTGGGCTAATAAAAGAATTAACAAAAATAAGAATAATAAAAAAAAGAATTCTAAGATTATGATAGATAAATTTTTTAACCTTTCAAATATCAAAAAAACAAAAATTCATTATTCACTTAATCATGGGTGGAAATACTCTTCAAATTCTAAATCATTTAAGATTAAAAGTTATTGGGACTCAAAAAAAAGATTAGGTGTTTGTGCTGACTGGTTTATAGGACCTAGGTTAGAGTCAGGTTGGTTAAGTGCACAGGACTTATTTAAAAAAATTTCTAAATAAATTAATCAAAATTTCTTAATTTATATTCCCAATTACCCATTCTTGAATAAGATACTTTTAATATCATTGAATTTTTTTGATCATACCAAATATTAAAATCTAATCTTTTATTTTTAGGTATACTCATGTCTTTAGATTTTAGTGTGAAATGATCAACATCATAAATTTTTCCATAAAGATTGATTTTTTCTTTACCTATGAAAGTTACTACTTGATCTTTAATGCTTCCAGAAATTGGACTAATTTGAGAACTTGCTTGTAAAATTTTATGATTCCACCAATTTCCAATCACATTATCAGGTGAAGCCTCTCCATTATATGAAGAGCCTTTGATATCGAATTTTTTATTTTTTTGATTAAATGTTAAATTAACAAATTTTCTTTTATCATTTTGTAAAGTTTTTGAAATATAGGAAACCAATTGGTCTTTAATATATTTCTCCTCACCATATCCTTCAACTTTGAAAACTGTTGCTCCTAAAAGTTTAACAACAAATTGAATTTGATTAGTAATAATAGTTTCTTCTCCATTTCTATTGAAAAAATAATGATTATAGCCAATAAGCTCACCATTTCGAAAAATCTCCATCTCAATTTTCTTAAATTTAATGTAATGTCCAATATGAGCGATTGAATTTGTTGGATAAATTAAAAGAAATAAAATGACTATAATTTTTTTCATTTAACAATTAGTTTAATAGACTTTATTAACAATAGAAATAACTTATTAAGATGTTTTTAAAAATTA
>MDTE01134872.1_pt1 | contig 10267 bp, 8 predicted proteins | sample 811231 | NCBI WGS metagenome assembly MDTE01 (sample SAMN05326651, study PRJNA326480) | marine metagenome | isolation source: seawater | place: Indian Ocean: Red Sea | collected 2010 | reverse complement strand
CTATATCTAGATCTACATAATATAAATATAATTTTCATTAGTTACTGTTTGCTTGCAACTGCTCTAAAATAATCATTATCTTTAATTAGCTCTTGAAAACTACCTTTTGCTTTAAGTTCACCTTTATCTAATAAAAAAATAGTATCACATTCTTTAACTGTACTAAGGCGATGAGCAATCATAATAATGGTAATATCATTTCCTATATTATTTACTGCTTCCATTACTGCTTGTTCAGTAAGATTATCTAGAGCACTAGTTGCTTCATCTAAAATTAAAACTTGTGGATTATGATATAATGCTCTTGCAATTCCTATACGTTGACGTTGGCCACCAGATAATCTTACACCTCTTTCACCTATAGTGGTTTGATATTGGTTTGGTAATTCATCATTAACAAATTCATGCAGGTTAGCTATCTTAGCAGCACGCTCAACATCCTCTTGATTAATTTTTTTTGGATCAATACCAAAAGCAATATTTGCTGCAACCGTGTCATCACTTAAAAAAATATTTTGTGGAACATAACCTATGGCTCTTTGCCACGATCTTCTGTTATGATCATCTATTTCTTTTCCATCCACCTCTAGCTTGCCTTGTTGAGCCTCAAGTAAGCCCAATATAATATCAACAGTTGTAGTTTTACCACAACCAGTAGCTCCAACTATTCCTACACAACTATGAGCTAAAATATTTAGTTGTATATTCTTAATTGCTGACTTTGAGGATTTTGGATATTTATAAGAAATATTTTTTAAATTAATACTTCTTTTTAATGGTAAAATTTCATGACTAGTTTGTACTTGTGAAGATTGTAAGCCTTTCATGTCCTTATACATTGCATCAACAGATGGACGAACAAAACGAAGTGCTGTTGCAGAAATATAAATTTGTTGCATTGCAGGCATCAAACGATAGCCTGCAAAAGCATAGAGTGCTACCATTGGAATAGCACTTACAAATGTGCCACTCTGTGAAATTAAATATAACACAACTAATAACATTCCTCCAAAAACTATAGCCTCAAGGAAATATCGAGGCAGCTGACTTATTAATCCAAACATTGCTGAATTATGAGCTAAAGTTTTAGCGGGACCAGAAAATCGATTTGTATAAACCTTTTCTAAACCACCTAATTTTACCTCTTTTGCAGCACCAAAAGCTTCACTTACAACCGTAAAAAGCCACTGATTTGCTTTCAAACGATCTTGTCCCATGTGAGATATAATACTTTTAGTAAGTTTATAAATAGACCAATAAATTCCTCCAATCGTAAATCCAACTATTAAAGTAAGCTTGGGGTCAGTCAGAATTAATAAAATTAATAATGCTGAGACAAGTACAATTTGATTTATTAAATTAATCATCGGACCTAAACCTTTTGAAATAACCTGGCCAACTTCAGAAAGAATAGTCTTTCCCAGGTCGGCACTGTGACGATTTAAAAACCAACTATACGGCTGATACAGATAACCCTCAACTAAACGTCTTGCTATGCTGTATTGACAAATTGAAGTAAAACGTAACTGAGTAAAAATTGTTAGAGCCTTAAATGTAAGTGATAAAACCAATAAAACAAATACAACAATACCTAAAAAAAATAGAAACTGTTGCGTAGTCTCAACACCAAATATACTTGAAGTCTCAAAAGCAGTACTTAAAATTACATTTGTTTCAATAATCTCTGGATTTGTAAGGACAGCCATAAATGGCAAAATAGAAGCTACACCAATCATTTCAAAAATTGCCATTATCAAAATCATAATAAGCAAAATAAATGCTTGTTTCCTCTCACCTGGCGATAAAAGATAAAGAAGTTTTTTTAGGAGTTCCATGATCTTCAAAAATTACACTTCATTATTTCTGCTAAAATATTTAAAAATAAAATTTTTCAATTTAAATTTGATCAATATAAACTGGTTTAATAAAATCAAAAAAAACATTTTACTTTGTAAATAAACAAAATTTTTTTGAAATTTTACAATATTATACAACATTTTATTGGCTCCTGAAAAATTTCTATTATCTATTTGATTTTTTACAAATTGTAATTCTTTATTCATTGAAAGGTTATCTAATTGATATGTTACAGGTATCGTTAAATCAAGAGGTCTTGTGATTTTGAATTTTTTTGATGATAGATAATTATTAATAATTTGTGTTATTTTATCAAAATCTCCAATATTTAAACCAAAATTTTTTTTTATAATACTCATATATTTATTATCAATATAACCTTTATGATAAACAATATGATATATTAATGAATATATATAATTTTCATTATTGGGGATGTAATAGCCATGACGAAATTTTCTTTGATTTAATATTTTTTTTTGCCAATTTGAATCAAAATATCCATCACCAATAAATCTTACATCTATCTTAAGAATTTCATTTTTAATTTTCACATAATTAGAAACTTTAATGCCATTATCCTCAATTGGATCACCAGAATTTGAAATAAAACTTAAATTTTTTTTCTTATATGAATGACTATCTGCAATTTTTTTAAATAAATAATAATCATTTACTAAAATATCAATATCTTCTTTTTTTGAATTTTGATTTCTTAAAACAACATATTTTAATTTTTTTGATCTATTCAAACTTTTAAAAAAATCATTTTTACTGTCAAAGATATGCTGTGTTTTAGAGAAATACTTTGCAGGATAATCATTTTCTGATTTAGAAAAAAAGATAGCATTTCTCTTAGATTCTTCAAAATTATCTGAAATGTGAACAATACTTAATCTATTATTTCTAATCTTTTTTTTAAAATGAAATATTTTATGGTCTACTACTCTTTCATTTTTGCTAAAGATCATCTTATTCAACTTAAAAACTGGATTAACACTTTCAATTAAATATACAAAAATATTTTTTGAGAGTTTATTTGTATTTCTACTAATTTTTTTATTATAGAATTGATCAATCCAAAATATTTTATCTTTATAAATATCTTTATAAAAATTTTTTCTTAATTTAATTTTATCTAAGATATTAATATTTTTATTTTCTTTGATCTTTCTCTCAATTTTATCATTATTTTTTGAATCCCATATGACAAGAATTCTTAGATCATTAGAACATATTATATTTTTTTCAATTGATAAATTTATTCTATTTATAGCGTACTCATCAAAGAAAATTCTTTTCTTTAAAAAAATATCTTTTTTTAAATCTGAGATTTTAATAGATTGAGCAAAATCTATTAAAATAAGTTTTTTTTTTTTATTTACTAATAAATTATCTGGTTTGATGTCTGAGTGAAAACAATTATTTTTTTTCAGAATAAGTAATATTTTTTCTAATTGTTTTAACCAATTTTTTGGTCTATTTTTTAATGAAATTTTATCACCTTCATAACTAATGGTTATGATTTTATTTTGATAATCAATATTTAAAATTTTTGGAACAAATTTAAAATCTTTCAATTTCTTTAACCAGTAAATTTCATTAAAAAAAAGATGGGAGTTTTTTGATAAAAAATGTTTTTTAACTATGTTATTTGATATGAAAGTTGTCATTTTAAAACTTTAAAAAATATTACTAATTATTTAAAGATTGTTGATAAATAAATTCAATTTTTTTTCAACGTTATTAATTTATACAATGTTTATCATTTAAGATTGTGTCTTTATTATGAATAAAAATTTTAGAATGATTTAAGGTCGTCTAATAAAAATAGTTTTTTCGGAAAGAAGTTTACATTCTATTTTTTCGTCTATTTTAAGAACAGTTCTCAATTTATCAACTCGTTTTTGAACATCCGATTGTTTTAAAGGTGGAAATTTCCAATCATCTCTTACTGATCCGAAATTTCTAGGATATAATCTTTTAAGTAAAGAACCTACAAAACTTTTAAAGTTTGTAACTTTTAAAAACCACTTAAACTTTGTCATGTTTGATGTTTTTGAAAAAATACCATTACCAATATTTTCCCATAATTTTATCATTTTATAAGAGGAGAGCTCATTTTTATCAAAAAATATTTTTTTAGTTACTATGTCAGGAAGATGTCTGTTTGAAACTTCATTGTCAGAATTTCTTTTATGAAAAAGGTTATTTACTATTTTCAAAAGCTCATCTAATGACCTTGCGCGATATCCTAATTCATTAGGTAATTTTCTGGCAAATTCCTGTTTAAAAGGAATGTATGTTACAACTGGTTTTCCTGAAAATGTCGCTTCTAAAGCGGTGACGCATCCATTATGCATTACTGCAAATGCATTATTAACCCAAGAAGTTATTGATCCCTCTCTTATTACGTGCACGTTAGAAATATTTTCTAAAGAAATTTTCCAAGCTTCAATATTTTCTGTGGGATGAGGACGCAAAACAATATCATAACCATTATTTTTATTTGCTAGATATTTTATAGCCTCAATAAATTTAGATGTCATTGTATAACTTTCTGAAGCAGTGCCTAATTGTTTTTCAAGTAATTCTGTATCACGCTTGTAGTAACCAGCATTTTTATGAAATCTTAATACATCATGAAAAGATTTCATCATATAAGCTTCCATATTTGATGAGACTAATAAGTAAGGTTTTTTAGGAGCCATCATAGGTGTGCCCCAATAGTCAGAAAATAATAATTTCCATAGATCAGCACGTGGTGAACCTGTTTTGTATATTTTGGAAGAATGTTTCGAATAAAACTTTTTTAATGTGTCTACATCGTCATCTCCCCAACCAAAAACTGCTGAAGAGTCTTCTATCATTTGCTCAGAATATCTGTTCCTTGCAAACATTTCATAACCATGGTCAATCAAACAAGCTTCTTCATCAATACTAGTAATCTTGAAACCTTTATTGACTAAAGATTTATGAAATTTAATTTTATTGTCATTAGGAGTTAAAGATTTTGCATGAAATATTCCTGGGTCAAGAACTCCTCTCGATAAAGCTCTTTTAATTATATTCTGCTCAGAGACTATGACGCCATGGCCTTTAGAAGCTGCTAATGTTGCCAAGAGAAGCTTACTATCAAGTTCTCGTATCGCAAGTTCAACACTAAGGTAAATGTTCATCCAAATATAAATTCTTACTTAATGTAATATTTATATTCTTAATATCATCATTATCCAATATTAAAATATTAATTTTAACTTACATATATACTCTAGGATTGATTGGTATTTCTTGACATTTGTTTTTATTAATGCGATTGATTTTTTCTTGTTAACAACAGAGAATACTTAGAATAATATAACTGCTATAAATGATTTCAAATTACTTTGAAACTGAATTTGGTGACAAAATTCAAATGTTGCCAGAGATTGAACAAAATCTTTACCCAAACTTATTAAAGGGTCGAGAATATTTTGAAGAGCAGTTCTCTCAATCTTTTCCCAATTTACTTAAAAATCAAGAGGTACCAAAAGTTAAAATAAAAAATGGTTACATCAATAATGATTTATACTCTTTGGGATGTGTTTTAGATCTTTTGAGTGAATTAAAACTTACTAAAGATAGAAAATTCAAAAAATGTCTCGACATAGGTGGAAGAGAAGGTATTCATGCTGCTATATTCAGAGGATTATATGCAGAAGAGGTGCATGTTGCTGATATTACAGACGGTAAAGATCCTTATTTAACATTAAAACTTTTAAAAAGTCTTTATAGATATATTCCATATTATATAATTGATAACTTTATTCGTGATAAATATCTTCTAAATACTGCTTTCAAAAAAATAACAGGTAGAACACCTTCAAGTATTCTCCCTAGAGGTAAAAACACTAAACATAAAAACTCAGTTTCTATGGAAAATTTCTATCATTTTCTTTTCAATAAAACACCAAAAGTAGATCGTTTTCTTATAGGAGATTGGTTCGAAACAATAAGTGAGACTTATGATGTTATGTTAAGTTTTCAAAATATGTGGCTATGGGATTATAAGATTGTTATGAAAAAAGTTTCGGAAAATTTGGAAAAAGATGGTCTTTTTTGTACAATGACACCATATTGTTGGGCAGGGCGTTCGGGCTTAGATGCAGGATATGTGATAGGAGGAGAGTTTGGCTATTTTGAACAAAGACTTACTAAAAATGATATCCAAAAATATTATAGTAAATTTAAACCTGATGTAGCTCATTTAGTAGATTGGGGATACAACTCAGTAGATCCAAACAGGCCAACTGTTCAGAACTATGTTGACGAAGCTAAAAAAAATGGTCTTATTATAGAAGGTGTAAAAAGAATATATGATAATTTACGTTATGATTTGATTTCAAATGGTGAAATTATCTACAAAAATAATCTTTTAAACAAAAAAAAATCAATCATTAAAATAGATGTTGATGAAGTTTTGAAAAATATTCACAGATTTAGGAAAGATGTCAAATTAGATGACTTACTTACTAGAGCAGTAGTAATGGTTTTTAGAAAAATCTAATAAATTCAGTCAATATTCTCAAAGATATAATTAGCAATTTTGTCATTCACTTTTTCTAGAACGGGAAAGTTTTTTTTATATTCTTCCTTTAATCTATCTATTACTCCGTCTCTATCATTAAGAATATTTTCAACGTGCTCCTGAAATCCTTTAAATGATGAAGTTCCTAAAACAAGATTCAAGTACCTTACATTAAGTACCGGTTCACCATTATTGTCTCTTAAAGCATATTCGTTATCATAGCCTTTGATATTTTTTAGATCTAATAGTTCAATAGTAGGAACACCAAAAACAATTAAATCTATTGGCACTCCAGAATAGAATGAAACTGCAAACTCACAATTCTTTCCAAGTATGAATGGGTGTTTGGTAGAAATTTCCCAACTTTTTTTATATTCTTTTTTCTCAAATACATCTTCATAATATTCATAATATTTCTCTTTTGGGTGCAATTTTATTATTACTTTATATCTAAGTTGTTTGGCTACAGTTTTTATCATTTCTAAAAATTTTTTTTTCCTAGCCGCTGGAAGGATATTTGAGACAGGTCTTGATATAACCAAAATATACTTATCTTGACTATTCTCAGACTCTTCCTGATCAATCAAAGATTTTATCCAGTTCTTTTCGTGTCTTGGTATACCAAAAACTTTAATTTGATCATTTTTTAAACCATAAACAAGTTGATAAAATTCTCTCTCTTTTTCAGAAAGAGCAAAAACAATACTATTTTTTGTAAGATGTTTTTTATTTGACGAAATATTTTTTCCTTTAGATAATCGTAACTTGATATGTGACGTTGGACGAGGATTTACACCATGAATAATCGAAAAATTATACCTATCAGCTATGATAAAATTTAAATCTTCATTATAAGATTTATCAAATTGAGTCACATCAAAAAGTGTGAAGTAATTAGTTTTTTTAATTATACTTATTTTAAACAAAAATTTTGAATAAAGAATTGCTGTTAAGAATTTATATGGTCTAGCAACAATTTTTGCTAAACTTTTGAGATTTAATTTTCTTAATAGTCCAATCAGTAAATGAAATAAATTAAATTCGGATGAAGAATTTATTTTTTTTGCATCCAAAAATGTATTTGTGAACAACCAAATTCCAGAGTCTGATCTAAAAGCAATATGATCAAATATATCATTTGCTAGTCTAAATAAAACTGTATCGAGATTTATACTTGAAATAATGCTTGATTTAGGTGCGATAAATATAAATTTTGCATTAGGCAATTTTTTACGTAATAAAGTTAATACCGATATCCAGCTATCTAATATGCCTAAACTTGGTGAACAAATAAAAAGTACAGTTTTTTTATTAATATCTATATCAACTTTCATCGTTGCTTAATTATATTTTCATTGTGTTTTTTTTTTGATTAAAATTCTACTTTTTTTAAATGTTTTACATACTATAATAAATCTATTCAAATATATTTTTTAAAAAAGCAATAATAAAAGATTTAAATGTCAAAGATTAAAAAAAGATCTATCTGTTTTATACCTATTAAAAAGCACAGCTCTAGAGTTAAAAAAAAAAATTTTCAGAAAATTGGTAATACAAAATTATACAAAATATTATTAAATAAATTATTAAGAATAAGAAAAGATTTTGATGAAATAATAGTCGACACAGACTCTAAAGAAATAGTAAATTTTTGTAAAAAAAAAAAGATAGATTTTTTAATTAGGCCCAAAAAATTTACTCATACATTGGTGACCGGTAATGATCTAATGAAAAGATGGTTAAAAATTAAACCTAATTTTTACTATTATTTTCACATACACGTTACAAATCCATTTATAAAAATTCAGACTATAAAGAAAGCAATAAGAATTTTAAAAAAAAATAATAATTCAGTGTTTACTGTAAATCCTGACAAAGAAAAATTCTGGTATAAAGGTAAGCCAATAAATCATAATGAAAAAAAATTAACAAGAAGCCAAGATCTTCATCCAGTTTTCAAAGATACAACATGCCTTTATGGAATAACAAAAAAAGAATTTCAAAAGAATTTTTCTAGAATAGGCAGCAAACCATTCATGATTCAAGTTGATAAAATAGAGTCGCTGGATATTAATGAAATTGATGATTTAAAATTAGCTAGGATTATTTATTCACTAAATAAATCTATTATAAAATGAAAATTAAAAAATTATTTATCTAAACCCTCAAAACCAATAAAAATTTTAATTTCTGTAAAGAATACTGCGACCAATTCTACCAATTTCTGATTTTATTTTATAAACTAAACTTTTTTAATACTTTGAAAGAAATTTTTATGATAGTTATCCAGCATTATGAATAAACAATTAAAAAAAAAAGCACCTCTTTGTAATTTTGAAAATATAGAGTCTAAAATTTATGATGTAATCAATACATCTGAATGGAATAAATTTATTAATTTATTTAAAAGATCTGAAAATATTTATATCGTAGGAAATGGTGGTAATTGGGCGGTCGCTACACATGCTGCAGTTGATCTTAATAGGCTCACAAATAAAAAAATTTTTTCATTGGATAGCACCTGTTATATGTCTTCAATAGCTAATGATGCAGGTTATGAGAATGTATTTAAAAAATGGTTACAAACATACTCAGATAAAAAAGCTAAATCATTATTAATATGTTTTTCAGCAACTGGAACCTCCAAAAATATCGTAAATGCATTAAATTGGACTTCAAAACAAAAAAATTTTGATAATTTCTTAATTACAGCAAATTTAAATTCTAAAAAAAATCAACTTAAAAAATCTAATATAATTAATTTAAACTTAAAATATTTTCATTCATCTGAACTTCTAACTTTTATGCTCTTTTATGAAATAGTCTACCAGCTGGGATATAAATGCCCAAGTGTCTTGGATGAGGTAGCAAGAAGAAAAAAGTCTAAGTAGAATTTATTCTATAGCATTTCTAATTTATTTAATAAGCTATACTTTTAAAAATTTAAAGTTATTATTTTCAAAATGAAAAAACAATTGCCTAAATATTTTATTCTCGATGTAGACGGGGTTATTACTGATGGACAAATGATTTACGATAAAAATGGGAAAAAATATAAAATCTTTGGTCAAGATGATCATGACAGCCTTAAAGTTATAAAAAAATATATCAAAGTACATTTTGTATCTGGAGACAAATTAGGTTTTAAAATATCAAAAAAAAGAGTTGAAGATATGGGTTTTAAGATCAAATATTTGCCGGTTGAAATACGAGAGAAATGGCTTAATAAAAATTTTGGTTTAAAGAACTGTATCTATATGGGTGATGGTATTTTCGATCATCTAATAATGAAAAAATCATATTATTCAATAGCACCAAAAGGATCTTTAAAACATGTCTGTCAAACTGCTAATTATGTAACTAAAAATAAACCAGCACAAAGAGCAGTTGCTGAAGCTGTCATACATTTGTTGAAAGTATTATATGGAATAAATTTTTTAAAAATCAAAAATTTAAAATTTTAAATATAGATAATTGTATTAACTCTCAAACTATAATATAAGCTTTATTGATTAGATACTTAAAGTAAAATATCGAACCTTTTAAAAACTTAGAATTAGAAATAGACCTTAATGAAATACATTATATTGACAGGGCATAGAAAATCAGGAACAACTTTACTACACAGAATATTTGATAATCATCCAGGACTAAATATATACCCAGTTGATATTTCTTTGTTGTATGCATTTTATCCTTGTTGGACAAGTAAAAAAACTTCTAACAAAGAGCTTAAAGATCGATTTTCTTTAGTTATCCAAAAATCGACATCTGAATTTTCAGGTAAGAAAATACTTAAAAATGGTAATAAATTTGATCCAGATAATTTCTTGAAAATAATTT
>MDTE01144199.1_pt1 | contig 10269 bp, 8 predicted proteins | sample 811231 | NCBI WGS metagenome assembly MDTE01 (sample SAMN05326651, study PRJNA326480) | marine metagenome | isolation source: seawater | place: Indian Ocean: Red Sea | collected 2010 | reverse complement strand
GAGGCGACATCGCTCAACCATTTCAGTACCTGTCATGGTGCAATGATGAGTGGTGAACGAGTGGTTCAAAAAATTCTGGAAGCTACAGCTTCGACATAACAATAACGCGCGTTGTTAGCTTTTATAACGGGTAAAAAATTGTCTACAGGTCTGCGCAAATGCTTCAGCACGCCGAGTCTGCCGAGTTTTCGATAGCCTGACGAGTACCACCCGCAAAGGCATGGCTTTTTCACGGATAGGAAGACAGCGGACGCGTGCACCATCGTAAGTTCGTTCGGAGGCAGGTTGTAGATTGAGAACACTGTAACCGTGGCCTCGTGCAACCAGGCCACGAACCAGCTCGAACGATGCGGATCGCTGCTCGATTCTCGGGTCAATGCCTAGGTCCTGGAAAAGCTGTTGAAAATATTCACGGCTGTGTGGGAGGTCCAGAAGAATCATTGATTCACTCTGCAGCGCTTTAAGCGAAACTGAACTTCCCCTAGCCAGTGGGTGGTCAGGTGGCAGTAGGACGTGTGGCTTTATTACAGTCAGGTCTTCGCTCTGAAGTTCAGAATCCAACTCGAGGTCATAAAGCAGTGCGACCTCAATGTCACCTGACTTAAGGAGTTGTTGGAGTTGGTCCAGCGTCCCCTCAACAAAACGAATTTGTAGTTCCGGGTGCCTTTCATTTAGGTCGCTCATGAGTCGTGGAACAAAAAATGGGGCGAGCGTCACGAAACAACCGACGGCAAGTTCGCCGATGATTGAATCACGGAGTTCTCGCACATCTTCTTCAATTTCCAGGGCGTGAGTGAGCAGTGATCGCGCGTGGGCAAGAAAATTGGCACCTACGGGTGTCAGTGAAACTCCCCGAGCGTGGTGGCGAATTAGCAGTGGTAGGCCAAGTGATTTTTCGAGTTGTGCAATTGAGGTCGAGAGAGCAGGTTGTGAGATGAATAAATGACTAGCGGCTCCGGATATGCTGCCGTGTTCAGACACGCTGATCAGATTTTGGAGTTGTTTGAGCGTAAATTGCATAAATAAAATAGATGTAATAGATAATTAAATTGTATTTTACAATACAGATAAACCACGCATGATTCTCATTATCAAGCTAAAAGGTTATTGAATTGGCTTTAACTCAGTCAGGAAATTCCAAATGATCAGAACCGCTGCTGAATATTTAGATTCCATACGGGATGGTCGTCAGATCTGGATCAATGGTGAAAAAGTTGACGATGTGCCGACGCATCCTATGTTTAAGCCCTTGGTCGACATTCGCGCTCGTATATACGATATGCAGCACGATGCTGCAACTCGGGAAACTATGACCTATGAAGAGGGTGGGGAGCACTTCTCAGTGGGTCTTAAATTGCCGCATTCAAAGGAGGACTGGTATAGGAAGCGTGAGGCCACCGACGCAGTGATGGATGATGTTGGTGGTATCGTGACCCGTGTTGGCGATGAAACTGTCGGTGAGATGTGGTCACTCTTCGATGGACAGGATGTATTGAACGAGGTGGATCCACAGTTTTCACAAAATATTCGTGATCATATCGATCGCGTGATCAGGATTGACCCGTTCCATGTATCGGCTAACACCGATCCTAAGGGTGACCGATCCAAGGCACCTCAGGATCAGGATCCAGACATGCTGCTGCACGTAGTCCGTGAGACAGATCAAGGGATCATTGTTCGTGGGGCGAAGTACGAAACGGCGGCACCATATGCGAACCAGGCATTCACTAAGCCTACCATCGCCAACTGGGGCGACAGCGAATTGTCTGATTACGCTGTTGGCTTTATCTGTGATCTTGGATCACCAGGTATTAAGATGATATGTCGTACCGGTTTTACTGGACGCGCGTCAGTCGAGGATTATCCGCTCGCTAACAAATTCGATGAAATAGACGCACTGGTGGTATTCGATAATGTTCTGGTACCTTGGGAAAACGTGCTGTTCTATCGCCACACGAGAGCCGCAACCTTTATCCGGTCGACTGTGCACCGATACAGTGCCTTTGCATTCGTTCAGCGTAATCTACGCATGGCAGACTTGATGATCGGTGCGGCACTATTCAACGTTCGCCAGACTGGCCTGGACAAGCAGCCGGCAGTACAGGAGAAACTGTCACAGCTTGCAGTCTATCGCGAGGGAATAAACGCACACCTTACCGCGGCTATTGCGACCGCTGAAAGGAGCCCTGGCGGCTTGTTGATGCCTAACCAGTCTTTGCTTTTGACAGGGCGGGTTCATGCTTGCTCGAATCTGCCTGCGATGATGCACATAGCGCGAGAATTGTGTGGTGGTCAGATCTGCGTGACTCCAGATGTTGCAAGCTTCAGGCACCCCGAGACCGGCAAATGGATGGAGAAATTCTATACAATCAATGACGAGTGGACGGCTGAGGATCGGCGTAAACTTCTGGCATTTGCCCGCGATTTGCTGAATTCTGACTATGCAGGCCATCGTCTGACATTCCAACTCTTTGCGCAATCTGCACCGTTTGCACATCTAGCAGCGGTGTACAGAAATTTCGATTGGGGTGAATCGCTCGGCTTTGCGCACAGGGCAGCTGGGTTGTCAGAAGAATTGTTAGAGGGTATGGATCAGACAGCAGGCGACACTAGCGCCAAACAGTTGTTTGGTGCCAGGGATGCTGGTAAACCAGCAACCTAAAAAAATTGGAGAACCAATGATGACACATAAACGCATCCGCAAGTTCAATACTCGAGACACCTATCCTGAGCAGAAATTGGATAATGATTTGTCCCAGGCAGTTGTCGCGACTGGAACTACTGTATTTTTACGGGGGCAAGTGGCCCAAGACTTGGAGACTCGTGAGTCACTATTCGCGGATGATCCAGGGGCTCAGGCTAGAAAGGCTATGGAAAACGTTTCCTTATTGCTTGGGGAAGCAGGCAGCAGCCTTGAACAGGTGTGCCGTGTCGTGGTCTACCTGACCGATATCCGGTATCGAGAATCTGTCTATCAAGAGATCGGTAAGTGGTTTAAGGGTGTACATCCGTGTTCGACTGGGCTGGTCGTCTCAGCACTGGCACGGCCTGAGTGGTTGGTGGAAATCGAGGTGACTTCGGTAATACCCGACAGCAACGCCACCTGATTTTCGAAAGCCGAATTACTACCGAGACGAGCTATGACTTTTTCAATTACGGGCGTTTGCGAAGACAGTGGAATGGCTGGAATCGCAATTACAACTTCGAGCATTTGTGTCGGCAGTCGTTGCCCCTGGGTGCGGGCAGGTGCAGGTGCTGTATCCACCCAAAATATTACCGACCCGACTATCGGTAACGAAGTGCTTGACCTTCTGGAGAATGGAATTAGTGCGTCCGATGCCGTAGCTATAGTGATGGACCAACGACCGCATGCAGAATATCGCCAAGTAGCGGTTATCGATCTATCAGGTCGTACTGCCCATTACAGTGGACAGGAGGTTTTAGGTGTCCATGCTGTGAGCGAAGGGCAGCACTGTGTCGGTGCCGGAAATATATTGTCAAATGAAAGAGTTACCCAGGCGATGTGCACAGATTTTGAGAAATCAATAGGCCTACATCTTGCTGAACGTTTGTTACAGGCACTGGAGGCCGGTGTTGAAGCTGGGGGTGAAAAGGGACCAACTCATTCAGCGGCTTTGCTCGTCGCGCATGAACAGTCTTGGCCACTGGTCGATCTGCGTGTGGACTGGGCCGAGCGACCCGTGGAAGAACTGCGCCATTGTTGGGAGCGATACGAACCCGAGATGATGGCCTACCTCACCCGAGCTCTCAATCCGGGTGCAGCGCCTGCATATGGAGTTCCAGGCGATGAATGACAATGAATCGGTCAGCATATTTCTCAAAAACAATGATAGTAACTACGGTCAATAGTAAGAATTTCCGGGATGCAATGAGCATTGTTGCTTCGTCAGTGTCAGTCGTTACCAGCGATGGTGAATTTGGTTGTGTAGGTATGACTGTTAGCAGCATGTGTTCCGTGTCGGATAATCCGCCTTCTGTTTTGGTTTGCCTGAACAAAGTTTCCCCTGTGAGTGAGATTGTTCGCACCAACGGTACAATGTGTGTCAACGTTCTACGCGATGATCAAGACTATGTATCGACCGCTTTCGCAAGCGATTACTTGGACGCCAATGTAGATCTTTTTGTGTCGAGTGACTGGGATCGCTTGGCGACTGGTGCTCCTGCGCTAATAAATGCCTTGGTAAATCTGGATTGCGTAATCGAAGAGGAAATGCTGTACGGGACCCACTATGTTCTGATTGGCACGATACGGAATGTTCGTATTAACGCACGAGGTGATCCTTTGATTTATGCTGCTCGCAATTACCGGGTTTTGTTACCATCTGAGTGAGTCGAAACTAATGGTGTCGAATGATTTACAGAATTTGTTGGCGGACCTGGTCGCATTTGACACTACCAGTCACCGATCGAACCTCGAGTTGATCGACTATGTTCAGGATTATTTCCGTAGATACGGTATTGATAGCGAACTGATTTTCGACGAGACACGCAGTAAGGCGAATCTTTACGCAACGATTGGCACAACTGATTCCCCGGGTATCATGCTTTCCGGCCATACCGACGTGGTGCCAGTCGATGGTCAGGACTGGCACACGGATCCCTTTTCACTAGTCCGTCGAGATGGATGTTTGTATGGTCGTGGCAGCGCTGACATGAAAGGATTTATTGCCTGTGTTCTGGCACAGGTACCCCAGATGACTCATCGCTCACTCAGAACACCGGTCCACATCGCTTTGTCTTACGATGAGGAGATCGGCTGTATCGGTGTACGGCGTTTGATTGACCTGATGGCGATCCAGCCGGTTCGGCCCATGATGGGTGTGATTGGGGAGCCGACCGAAATGCAGGTAGTTCGCGCACACAAAGGGAAACAGGCTTTCAAGGTCACGGTGCGTGGTCGCAGTGGTCATTCTGCTTACCCAACAGAAGGCGTTAATGCGGTCGACATCGCTTCTGAATTGGTCGCCTATATACGGCAGTTGCAGCAGAATATTCGGATACACGGGCCGTTTGATGACGCTTACACCGTGCCAAACACCACATTGCATGTAGGTACGATCCACGGTGGAACAGCTCTAAATATCGTGCCGGAGAAATGTGTGTTGGAGTTTGAAATTAGACATCTTCCTGAGCAGGATGTCGATAGGCTCGTCGCTGATATCCGCAGTCACATCTTGACGGTGTTGGAGCCACCCATGCAGGCTGTCGACCCTGACACGGGTGTCGAGTTTGAGGTGCTCACCAGCTATCCAGGTCTTTCAACTCAAGTGGATGCAGCGGTGGTCAGCCAGGTGCAGTCACTGTTAAATGATTTAGAGAGTACGCAGAAAATTAGCTTCGGCTCCGAGGCGGGTCTATTTGCCGGTGAGCTTGGTATACCTGCAGTAGTTTGCGGTCCTGGCAGTATTCAGCAAGCGCACAGGGCCAATGAATATGTCTCGGAGGAGCAGTTAGATCGGTGTATGCGCTTCATGTCAAAGTTGACTGATGCGCTTGTCGATGGCATCGCCTTTTCATGAAAGCACACAATAGCCCAATTAAATGGGTTGACGAGTTTGGTGTAAACGTGGTTAAAGTGACTTACAACTTTAGGAGCAGGGTTCGACAAAACCCAACGGTAAAAAGCTAGAACGTTATTCGGAGGACATCTAATGGCAAATCAGTTTGAATATGACACCGAGAGTTTGTGGCAGAAGGACCGCGACCACAATATCCATCCCTGGACAGATTTTTCGACCTTCAAGGAAGAAGGGTCGATGGTGATGGCGAACTCTGAAGGTGCCTACGTTTCAGATTCAGACGGTAAGCGATATATCGATGGTATCGGGGGTTTGTGGTGTAACAACATTGGTTACGCCAATGAAGAGATGGCTGAGGCAATCGCTGATCAGGCCAGGCAGATCCACTATTACTCGGTATTTGGACATTTGACGACGCCACCGGCTGCAGAATTGGCTGCGAAAGTCGCCAAACTGACTCCAGGTGATCTTGATCACGTGTTTTTTGGTACAGGCGGCTCGATGTCTAACGATACCGCAATTCGCATAATTCATTTTTACTTCAACCGTCTTGGTAAGAAAAACAAGAAAAAGATCATTTCTAGGATAGATGGCTACCATGGCAGTACGTACCTCGCCATGTCAATGACAGGTGTGGCATTCGATCATCAAGGGTTCGACCTCGCACCTGATCTGGTCCATCACATTCCGGCACCCAATCCCTATAGAAGGCCTGAAGGAATGTCAGTCGAGGAGTTCTGTAATGAGAAGGTGGCAGATCTTGAAAACAAGATTTTGGAACTCGGTCCTGAAAATGTAGCTTGTTTCATCGCCGAACCTATTATGGGAGCTGGCGGTGTTATCGTACCGCCACCGGGATACCATCGGCGGACACGTGAGGTCTGTGACCGTTACGAAGTGCTGTATATCTCCGACGAAGTGGTTACCGGCTTTGGTCGATTGGGTCAGTTCTTCGCCTCTGAAGCGGTGTTTGATTTGGTGCCTGACATTATTGTTTGTGCCAAGGGTATTTCTTCTGGTTACGTACCACTGTCTGCAACGATTTTGTCAAAAAAAATCTACGATGTGATCAGTGTGCCGCAGGCTGATGGTGCATTGTTTACCCATGGGTTTACCTATTCCGGTCATCCAGTTGGCTGTGCGGCAGGGCTAAAAAATATCGAGATTATGGAGCGCGACGATATTTGTGGCTATGTACGTGAGGTCGGACCTTATTTTGAGGAACAGCTTAACACCTTGCGGGAATATCCCATTGTCGGTGATGTGCGGGGCAGTCACTTCATGATGTGTATTGAGAATGTCGCGAATCCAGAAACCAAGGAGCTGTTACCGGAACAAGCCAATATCGGTAAACGAATTGCAGATCATTGCCAGGAGCGTGGCGTAATCGTGCGGCCCATTGCTCACCTCAATGTGATGTCGCCACCCTTGGTTTTGACGAAACGCCAAATCGACACCATGGTCGAAGTGCTACACGAAAGTATTCGCGCAACCATGGATGATCTTACTCGGGAGGGACTGTGGTCCGGTTGATTGGCTGAGAACGGTAGGGCATTTGGATTTAGCCCTTCTATAGATCTATTTTGTCAGTGCGGCCGGTGTCGACAGGTTGTTCATCGGGCTCCGATGGTTATTGAGTTGTACCACGGAGCAAAAAGCGTTGGACTTTGCCGCTGGGAGTCTTGGGTAACTCGTTGATGAATTCGATTTGTCTCGGGTACGCATGTGCAGAGAGGGTGGACTGCACGAATGTCCGCAAGTTTTCGGCCAGGTTGGGTGATGGATCGTATCCTGGTTTAAGAACTACAAAGGCCTTCACGATTTCTCCTCGAAGTTCATCAGCGATACCGACCACAGCAACTTCAGCTACGGCTTCGTGCGCGAGTAGCGCGCTTTCAGGTTCGAACGGGCCGATCCGGTAGCCGGCACTGGTAATAATGTCGTCGGCCCGACCACTGAAAGAGATATAGCCGTCCGCGTCCCGACTCGCTGAATCACCGGTCAGGTAGTAGCGGCCATTACCTGTAAAGCGTTCGGCTGTGCGCTCAGGGTCATTAAAGTAGCCCCGGTACCAGAACGATGGAGAGGCTTGCGTGTCGACTGCTAATTGACCTTCCTCCCCGGCCTGTAACTCCTCACCATCCGAATTTAGGATAACAATTCTGAATCCTGGCGTCGCGTGCCCCATCGAGCCGGGGCGAATTGGTTGCTGTAGCTCTGGGAATTGATGATTGCAGACCATCATACCGCCCTCAGTCTGGCCATAATGGTCGTGAATGGGTACACCGAGTTGTTCACGACCCCAGCGGACTACATCTGGATTTAGTGGTTCTCCGGCACAAGAGGCCAGTCTTAGTGAAGAAGTATCAGACGGTATGACCTGATCTCCAGCAGCTCGCATCATCCGGAATACAGTGGGTGCTGTTGTTACATTGGTTACACCATAAGTTTCAAGTATTCGGTAGGTTGCGTTGACGTCGAAGGGAGCATTGAAGAAAATCGTGGCCTTGCCTAATAGTAAAGGGCCAACAAGAGCGTAAAATAAACCGTAGGCCCAGCCGGGGTCAGCCATATTCCAATACACATCGTCATCTCTGACATCCAGGCCGAAGCGCATGTAGGCGATAAACGAAGCCAGTGCTTTTACTGGAATTTCTACTCCTTTAGGGCTGCCCGTCGTACCGGATGTATAAATTAGAATAAATAGGTCGTCGCCGGAGGTTAAAACTGGGTCCACTACTGGATCTGCCTGAGCCAAGGCGTCTAGGTAGGCGACATCGCCATCATACGCGCCGCCTGTTTCATCGGTGACGGTGATGACTTGAGGGGATCTGGAGTCAGATTCTTCTAATGAGATCTTATGTCTATTAGTGGTGTCGGTCACCAATACACACGCTTCGCTGTTTTCGATCCGCGACGCAATGGCTTTTGGGCCAAACGCCGTGAACAAGGGGACATGTGCTGCACCGAGGCGCCAAAGGCCCAGTGTAGTGACCACTAATTCGGGTGATTTGGGCAGTAATGTCGCGACGCGATCCCCTTTGGTTACTCCTAGAGCTTTGAGAGCACCGGCCGATTTGGACGACAGATCACGCAGTTGTCCAAATGTATAAGAGGCACTGTTGCCCAACGCATCCTCGTAGAGCAAGGCTATAGTGTCAGGGTCTTTGGCATGCCGGTCGCAAAGGCTGTCTGCAACACTGACCACCTCAGCATCGAAGGTTTTCAGCCAACCTTCTAACTGCTGCTTAACTGGTTTGTCTGAATCTGTTGGCATATCGTGGTGGGTTAATGCTTTGTACTCTGGTTGTAACCGAACAGCTCGTGCAAAGCGACATTGTGGCACCACCGAGGAGAGACGGTCAAACTCTTGATCGAGTGACGGAGTTTGTCTGAGTTGCTGGATTTTGTCGCTAACAGATTCGCCTGTTGACACAGTCAGTTGTGTAATTACGTTTATACTGTTGTGATCATGAGTACTCTGAGAGGACCAGGAATGCATATCATCATTGCGCAGATGAGTCATGAAACCAACACCTACTCGCCGGTGATCAGTGATTTAGCACGGTTTTCACCTAGTGGAAAGGGGACACCTATCGCTGGTGATGCGGCGCGGGAGATGTTTAGGAATACGGCCAGCTGTATGGGTGGCTATTTAACAGTTGCTGAAGCGGCAGATGCTCAAATTACTATACCAGTTGTTGCTGGCGCGCCACCATCTGGATCGGTTGAAGATCAGGCTTACGAATACATCACTGAAAAAATCGTAGATGCAGTAGCGCAAGGATGCGATGCGCTTTTCCTGGATCTTCACGGTGCCATGGTGACTTGCACACATGAGGATGGCGAGGGTGAACTGTTACGTCGTATAAGAGAGGTTAATCCCGATGTGCCGATTGCCGTGGCACTTGATATGCACGCCAACATCTACGATGACATCGTCCGGCTATCAACCATTGTCGCGGGCTATCACACGTATCCCCATATCGATATGTATGAAACGGCTGAGCTAGCAGGGAGAATTCTGCTCGAACATATTGGTAATGGCGTCAATCCCACTATGGCATGGGGCAATAACCCAATGCTTCCGCACATCATGAAGCAGGGTACGGATGACCAGCCAAACCGAGCACTGCAGGCCCGAGCTCAGGAAATGGAGCGGGACGGAGCTTTGGCAGTCAGTGTGTTCACTGGGTTCCCCCATGCCGATATCACTCAGGCAGGTTTTTCAGTGGTCGTCGCAACGGACAATGATCCCGAACTCGCTCAGCAATTACGCGATGAATTACTGGATGAGGCTTGGGAGCAAAGGAAACTCTTTGTTTACCAGCTTGAACCACTCGAACATTCGGTGGCCAAGGCTCGCACTTTGGGTGACAACCAAAGCGAAGAAGGACCGGTGTTGATACTTGATCATTATGATAATACTGCGTCGGGCGGCACAATGGATACTACTAATGTGTTGGCCGAAGTACTGGCGCAAGGTTTAGAAGATGTAGCGTTTTGTGGAATTTTCGATCCCGATGCGGTGAAAGTCATGCAGGATGCAGGGGTGGGAAACAAGGTTAGTCTCTCATTGGGTGGGAAACTGACCATGCCGGCTTTGCAGCGCAAAAGTCAACCTCTTAACTTGACCGGTCGAGTCAAGCTGGTCAGTGAAGGTCGCTTTCCGACTACTATTGCGATGGGCCGAGGCCTGATCACAGATATGGGTGTTACAGCTGTGTTG
>MDTE01027396.1_pt1 | contig 10269 bp, 7 predicted proteins | sample 811231 | NCBI WGS metagenome assembly MDTE01 (sample SAMN05326651, study PRJNA326480) | marine metagenome | isolation source: seawater | place: Indian Ocean: Red Sea | collected 2010 | reverse complement strand
CGGGGTTCGGATCTCCCGCGCGGGAACGCGGCGGCGGCCACCCGGGTACCCACCCCGGCACCCACCCCGGCACCCACCCCGGCGCGTCCGGAGGCTCCGTCGCGTCGGCTTTCGCGAGCGCGTTCGGCCTCGGCGGCTACGGTTTCGACCCGACTGACCCCGTCGCTCGCAACGGAGGGACGTGCGCGAGAGGGGTCGCGGACCTCGTGATGAACCGCGAGAGCAGGCTCGTTGGCGCGCTTCGCGGCGAGATTCGCCGCGCCAGGGAGGAGCGCATGGAGCTGGAGGCTCGATGCCAGGGTTTGCAACTCAGGAGTTCCGCCGCCGAGTGGGAGCGAGACAGGTTGCGATCGCACGTCGAGGAGTTGGAGCGGTCGCTCGAGCAACACAGGCGCGCGCTGCGCCGCGAGGTGACCACCCGGGTCAAGGTTGGGCTGGACTACGGGGACTTTCGGGGCGGCCGGCACGTCGGTTTGGACGGGAGCAACGCGGGTGGGTCGGAGCAATCACCGCATCACCGCGCGCCGTTGTTCCCGCAGGAGGTGCTGCAGGCTGTCGTCAGGGGCGCGGTGGACCAGAGCGTCGAGTGCGCCCTGGGCACCGGCCAAGGCGGACCGGCCGGCCACGGCGCCGCCCTCGTCGACCGGGGATCGGGCGGCGGCGGCGACCAACGCCGCGGGGAGGAACGCACGCGCGGTCTCTCCCAGTCGTCGATCTCCCGGGCCATCGACGACGACGCCGACTCGGCGCGAACGTCGCCGGCTGTGCCGCCCCTGTATCCCGCGCCCTTCGTGCCGGCTTCGGATATCGACCTCGACGCCCCGGGTGAGGTCGTCGTCGACGAGGCGACGCACGTGCCCGACGCGGGAGTCCTGGAGGACGCGTCGCACCTGTACAGCATGGTTCGCGACGCGCTGCGAGTGCAAACCTAGCTAGACGGGTTTTGTGTGTCGAGTAGACGATCGCGCGACGACTGGCTTTTGTAAACGACGGGAGCGAACGCGCGCGAGTGAACTGGTGCGTCGTTACCTTCGTTTGTCTCGTCGCAAAACTATCTCGAATCACTTCCCCAACCCGAGCATCCTCTTGACGTACGCCACCGCGGGATGGTCGAAGTACACCGCCGTGTGGTCGCTCCTCGGCAGCGCCCAAGCCTTGCCCCACGTGTGAACCACCTTGGTGGGTGTGCCGTCGGGAGCTTCCAACTCCCCACCAGCGTGCGTCCAGGCGAGAATGCTTCCCCGGAGATTGTAGGCGTCCACCCCTCTTTCGATCAACTTCTCGACGTATTTTCCGCTCCTGTACCCTATGGTACAGTACGCGACCACCTTCTTACCCGCGTACGCGGCGTTGGCGCCGGACTCGTACGCCTCCTTGGTCACCGAGCCCTTCACGACAGACACGATTCGCTCCTTTTCGGTTCGAACATCGACCAAAACGTAGTCGGAAGCTGCACTCTTCAGGCGCCCGAGCAGCGCGCGCGCGTCGAGCTCGGGAACCTTGAACCCAAACCCGGAGTTCATCCGCTCAATCTTCATGCACCTCCTCTCGTCGTCTGTTGGCATGCGCATCACGAGCCCGCGGCGTTTGCGGTAGGTTATCCCCGACCACACCACCGTGGGTTTCGCCAGCGTGTACGCCGCCATCAACGGGACACACGCGTAGCAACACCAAAACGCGGCACCCACCCGCCACCAGTCTATCGCACCCGCGCTTTCCGTGATGCCCTCGTCCCCGAGGAGCGCGGCCATCCCGGCCAGTTCCGCGTACATCTTCCTCGCGCCGTGCATCGCCCCGGCGAAGGCTAGGAACGACGCCGCACTCACACACCTCTCCGGCGTCCACTCGAGGACCTCCCACCCCGGCGTCGCCCCAGATTCGGTGACGATCTCGTGCGCCCACGCGCAGAGGTCAAACGCGCACATCGCCACGCCCGAGGTGACCGCCAACGACAGATAGGACAGCACGAGCAGCATGCCGTGGTTCACCAGCTTGTTGTGCGCGGTGGAGTAGGTGTCCATGACGAAGAGCTGCCGCCGCATGTAGTTCCACCACTGCGTCCACGTGTGCTCGATGTGCTGGGGAAAGACGCAGTCGGCGGGGGCGCCCACCGTCCGTTTAAACTCGTCGCACAGGGCGGCCAGTATGAGGTCGTCGCTGTACCCGCCGCGTTCGTACTTGGACCTGCACCCGTGCTCGTCGTTAACGAAGGAGGAGCGCCGGACAATCATGCACCCGCCCCACACGTTCTTGGTCCACTCGCCCGGATGGGAGAACGCTATGAGCAGGACCATGTGAAACGCCATCGTCATGTAGCTCGGAAAGTTCACGCCGCGCGCGGGGGGCAGGTCGAACGGGAACCCGTTGCTGAGGAACATCTCCGGCGAGTTGGCCTCCATGGACGACACCAGGGAGCCGATCGTGTTTCGATGGAGCCGGACGTCGTCGTCCAGGAAGAGGACGTAGGTCGACCTCGCGTCGCACGCGTCCACGCCGGCAAGCATGTTGTGGATCTTCTGCGAGCACGTCATCGACGTACCCGCGGCTCGTATCGCGATGTTCGCCTCCTTCGCCTCGCCCATCAGCCGCCGTATGAGTGGCACGGCGGGATCGTCCCCGGACTCGACGACGAAGATGTACTCAACCTCACCCCGGTAGGCGCTTCGAAGCTGCGTCCTCCAGTTACTGAGCGACTCGGGATGCACTCCCTTGACCGGCATCACGACCGACACCTTCGGCGCGTCCTTCGTTCGCTCATCCTCGCCGCGTCCTCTTCGCCTGAGTCCCGGCCTCGCTCCGTCGTCGCCCGGGTTTTTGGCGTCATCTTCGCCGTCGCAGAAGCTCGTGGACGCGGTGCCCCGCTTCCGCAGCGCCCGCCTCGCGCGGCTGCGGCTCCACGCCGCCCACTGCCACGAGAACCAGAACCCGACGAGGCAGAAAAGCGTCTGCGCCCGCCACCAAGTCGCCCACGCCGCCGGGACGGCGACCATCGCGTCGACTGTTCTGCCGGCTCGGCACCTAGAACCGATGCTCCGTGGACGGCCCGTGTTGGGCATCGCCTTCGGAAATCGCGAGACGCGTGACCTAATTCTCGTGCGCGCGGAGGGGGCGTGGAACGCGCGACGCGGCTGACGGGCGTCATGTCGCTCGTCACCCTGCACGTGTACGACATCACCAACACCCAGTACGAGGCGGCGAACGCCTCCATCCAGGGCCTGAACCGATTCACCAAGGACATCCTCGGGGCGGGGGGAATCTTCCACGGCGCCGTGGAGGTGAACGGCGACGAGTGGTCGTTCGGGTACTGCGACCGGGGCAGCGGAGTGTACTGCTGCAGGCCGAGGGGGAACACGGGATACACGTACAGGGAGAGTATTCCCCTCGGGGTCACGGCGCTCTCGCCCGCGCGAGTGCGAAACATCCTGGGCGCGCTGCAGGCGGCGTGGCAAGGGCACGAGTACGACCTCCTCGCGCGAAACTGTAACCACTTCTGCGAGGCGTTCGCCGAGATGCTCGGCGTCGGGTCGTTGCCGCCGTGGGTCAACAGGTTCGCGTCGCAGGCGGACGCGACGGTCGCGGCGGTGAACTACGCGAGCGAACAGACGCAGAAATTCGCGGAGGACGTCGGGAACGGGCTGAGCAACTTCGGGAACGGCATCCTGTCGCTGTTCGGAGCTGGGAATTCGCCGCCCCGAGGACGAACGACGCAACCCGGCGTCGGGGCGAACAGCGGCCCGAACGAGGGGAGGCGGGGACGCGAAGGGGAACGCGGGGCGGCGGGGGGAGGAGACGGAGACGAGACGGCGTCGCAATCGACCGCGACGCCCCCGCCGTCGGAGGCGGCCGTTCGCCAAAGTTAGCGAAGACGTATTGATGAAATAGCACACTCAGACGGTAGCCAAAACGAACCGCGCCGCCGGAGCTACTCGAGCTCGCCGCTCCACGGCGCGAGCACCTTGGAGGTCATCTTCCAAACCTCCGAGTCCGTCTCGACCCGCTTCAACGCCTTCGCCTCGTGAACCCTCGCGTCCTCCGACCGCTTCGGACCGGGCGGCTTAACGACGCCGCACTCGTCCTCGACCTCGCGAGTGCAACCCGTCGCCCGAGTGAACGCGCCGGCCCTGTCCGAGAAGACTCGACCGCCCTTGCCCGTCCCGGCGACGTTCCCGAACACGTCCCCGACGGCGACGTGCGCCACCGCCGCGGCGCCTCGCTCCGGCTGGCGCTTCGTGAACGAACCGAACCCGTGCGGCCCAAACGCCGCCGAGGACGCCTTGCCGACGGCCCAAGACACGATGGCTGCGGGGTGGTACCGCATCCCGCCCCTCCTCCAGTTGGCCTTCAGGACGTAGTCCGTGAGCATGTCCCCCGGGTCCACGGCGGCGACGAGCACGTTCTTCTTGTCGAACTTGCGAGCCAACGAGCGGGCGTGCCGCTCGAGCAGGATCTTGCTATCCGCGTACCTCGATCCCGGGTCGCATCCCTTCTTCCTCGGCTTGACGCCGTCGCTGGCGAGCAGCACGCCGTCCGCGTCCGCGCCTTTGCCGCCCATGGACGCGGCGGACGAGCAGGTGACGTGGACGACCCTGGCGTTACCCAGCGGCGGCGACGTCGACCCCGCGCGTTCCGCCAGTCGCGGCGCGACGAGGCGGTTGAGCAGCACGGGCGACAGGTAGTTCACCTGCGTCGCGGACTCGAACCCGTTCGTGGTGTTCTCGCACGCGCGCATGGACCCGGCGGCGTGGATCAGGACGTCCACCTTACCCTCGTGCTCGGCGAGAGCTTTCGCGGCGAACGTCCGAACGCTGGAGAAATCTTCGAGGTCGAGCTCGTGCCGCACCGCGGATCCGCGAACCGACCCTTCGGGTATGCCCTCGATCGTCATCGGGTCCAGCAGGGAGTCCAGGAGTGCGTCGCCGGACGATGATCCGGAGTCGGCGTCGGCGTCGGCGGGGAGAGGGGGCTTGGGCGCTCGGCAACCCGCCACCACGTTCGCGCCTCGCATCGCCAGACCGCGGGTGAGCTCGAGCCCCATGCCTCCGCAACCCCCGGTGACGATGGCGTTGACCCCGGCGAGGTCGTCGCCGCCGCCGATGGGCACGAGAGGGGGCATATCAGGGCGCGTCGCCCACTCGAACGCGGACGCCAACGCGCCGAACAGCGAGTAGCTCATGAAGACCCCTCGGATGATGCGGCCGCACCAGAGCTCCACTTTTTTGTTGAACTCCTCCTCGAGCTCAGCCTCGGTCTTCTTGCCCGTCGGGTCGCCGAAGATCTTGCCGACAGCCTTCTGCGCGTCTTTCTTGGCGTTGGGGCGCTTGCGGAGCTCCTTCGCCTTACCCATCGCTCGTGATTAATCCGAGGCGGCGCTGGTTGGGTGTGGCGGCTGAGATCTGGATTTTCTTATCTCTCTCGGTCGGCACCGCTCGCCGCGAGGCAGGAGGCCACGTAGCAAGGCCGCACTCGAAGGCGCGCGCACCCGTGCACGTCCGAGGAACACCTGTCCAGCTTTTAGCGTTTCCGCGGGGACATGAACGTCGCGGCGTTGTCTTCTGTCGCGGCGGGGGTTTCGGCGCCCCGCGTCGCCGTCTCGACCGGAGCGGCGCGGCGCGACGCGCGTCTCCCGAGCGCGGCCTCGCGGGGAAAAAAGAGGCGATCATTCGTCGATCCCCTTCGCGCGACGCCCGGGGGTAAGGAAGAGGCCGAAAGCCGAGAGGTGCTCGACGCGTTCTTCGTGGGCAAGGCGCTCGCGGAGGTTCTGCTCGAGAAGGCGGGAGAGGCGGTCTCCGAGGCGCTCAGCACGGTCGGTCGGCTGGAAGCCGAGAGGGACGAGGCCGTCCGCCAGTTTCAGGAGGACGTCCTGGCCAAGGCGAGGGACGCTCAGAGGAGGGAGAGGGGCGGAGAAGACCAGATCAGGTGACGGCGGCGGCGCGTTCGTTCGACGTTTTCGCCGCGGGGGAGCGGGTCGTCGGCCGCCCACCCGCATCATAGCTCACATAGCACGCTGCTGTAGTATAACGCGCAAGCACGGATAAGTTCGACATCGCCGTCGAGAGGAGAACACGACAGCCCCCTCCAGGTTCATCTCATAATTCGTAGGGCGCTCATCAAGCGCCCCACCAAGCGACCGCGCGGGTTACACGACGACATGAGCACGGCAGTCGCGCTCGCGATGAGCGCGCGATGCGTGCTCGATCCCCGCCCGGTCGCCTCGGGCGGTAAGGCGCGTTCGTCCGCGGCGCCGCTGAGCAAATCGCGCCGACGGTTGAGACGATTGGCGGTGATTCCGAGAGCTTCCGATGACGGCGACGCGCCCGAGCCGGGCGGCGATGAGAAGCCCTTCGATCCGAAGACGACGAACGATGAGCGTATACGATCCATCAAGGGCGGTCCGCCCACCGAGGGCGGCGACCCGGAGAAGCCCAAGGGCCCGCTGGACTCCCTCGACCGCGGAACCCTCGACCTCATCAACCTCCTCGTCGCGACGGGCGGCGTGAAGGGTTCCATCGCGGTCGTCGTCGGCGCGCTCGTGGGAATCAACGCGCTCGCGCAGATCCACCCCGACCTCGCGTCCCTATCCCACGGCGCGATGTTCGCCGCGCCCGTCGCCTTCCTCGACGCGCTCGTCATGGTTCCCCGCTGGAATCTCTCCGACGAAGCCCTGGATGAGATTGCCAAGCGACGAGACGCGGGAGATAAGCCGGGTGACGCGCTCGCGCGGTACCGCGGCGCGCTCGCGAAATACCAGCGCGAGGAGGCGCTGAGCAACCCGTGCAGGAGCATGCCCGCGTGGCAGGACGGCCTCGTGGCGTGCGTCGCCAGGCTGACGGACGAGATGCTCGAGAGGGCGGTGGTGATCGGGTTCTTGGGCGCATGGATCGGGGACAGAGCCGTGGAGGCTGGAGCCGAGCCGTACGAGGTGGAGGGCGCCGCCATGTACGCCGCGGTGGCCTGCTGCCTCGCGTTCTTCGAGGTGAGGGCGCAGCGGCGGCGCGCACGGGAGCGGAACGCCATGCGAGCGTTCAGGGTGCAGCGCGATGAGATCACGGGGAAACAAAAGATGGTGCCGATGACCGAGGAGGAGGTCAAGGCGCTGATGACCAAGGGCGTCGCGAAGTTTGAAAAGGGCGAAAAGGCCGAACCGGGCGGCGAGACGAAGACAGTGAGGGACGCGGGCGAGGTGCCGAAAGGCCTGGGAGGGCTCGGGCTGCCGGTGGCGGAGAAGGCTGTGAGACGAACCGAGGAGGAGGTGGCTGACCTCGTCGGGGCGGTGACGGAATCCGAGACGACGGACGACGACGACGCTCGCCATCCCTCGAACGAACCGAAGCCGCCCACGCCGCCGGTGCCCGTCGCCGCCACGCCCGCCTCGCCACCCGACGGGCTCGACCCCGTCGGATCCGTGATGCTCGGCGCGAACGTGAAGCGAACCCTGGACGGGTTCCGGTCGAGGATCACGCTCTTTGCGCAGTGCGCGTGCTTCGTCACCGCGCCCGCGCTGGCGGGCACGACGGCGCCTAACCTGTTCGCTCCCATCGTCAGTGGCGCGGCGTGCGACCTGCTGTTCATCGCGCATCAGAGGCTGGCCATGCGCAGGCTCTTCGCGGACGCCGACTGCGAGATGCCGGGCGGGTTCAAGCCCCCGAGGGATGCGGAGATCAGAAAGGCGCAGATGAAGCTCCTGAAGAAGGATCTCGACAGGCGCCGGCGGGTGATGGCGAGCAGGCTGATGGAGAGCGTGGACAACAGCGTGGCGGAGGGGGCGAAAGAGTTCAACATTCAGATGCGCGAGGTGGTCGATGAGGTGCAGAAGGCGAAGGGGTACGCCAGGCAGGACGACGCCCTCACGGAGGTGCTCGACGCCATCCACAAAAAGTTCCCGCCGTCCAAGCTGGCGGCGATGGACGAGGCCGAGTCCGTGGCCAAGATGCGGTCCGTGCTCGTGGAGATTCGCGACGAGCTCGCCAACCCCAAGACAGCGGAGGAGAAAGAAACTGAACGGGTCGCCGCGGCGAAGGCTGAGCTGGAGAAGGACCCCATCGACCGCGAGCCGTGGAGGAGCCTGGAGAAGACGCTGGTGGAGGACCAGCACCTGACGCACGAGGAGGCCAGGGACAAGATGAACGGCGTGATGAAGAAGATCGAGGAGGGCGCCGCCGCTAACCTCGAGCGCGCGAAGCGGGAGAGGGTCGAGGGCGAGGGCGCCACGAAGGAGGCGCCGAAGAAGAAGATCACGCTCGGCGACATCTCCAAGCTGGCCGACTCGGCCAGCGAGCTGCCACCGGCCAGGTCGATCTTCGAGCAGGCTCGCGAGGAGAAGGAGGCTGAGATTAAGGCCAAGGCTAAGACGGCGGAGGTCGAAGACGAGAACGAGAAGAAGGAGCCCACCGGCGAGTTCGCGTCCACGATTTCGGCGCTGGACAGGCTCACGGCGGCCATCGACGAGAAGCTCGGGACGGCGGAGGAGAACAAGCAGAAAAAAGGATGATTTGGCAAAAAAAAACGCTCGCGATGTCGTCAGAAATCACCTTCTTTTTTGATTGTCCGAGGGGGAGCCACCAACACACATACCGCGCCACCACTCCTACCGAGACCCGGGGCGCGCATCGAAGCGATATCTACGGACATCCCGACAGGGCGTGCGTAGTCGCTCAGTTAATACAACCCGTAGCCCATCCGTGCCGCGACACGTCCCAGGCGGCGCGTCGATCTCGCGAGAAACGCCTCTAGGAACCGCCGATTTCCAATCCGCAATGCCCGCGTCCAAAGACTACTACGCCATCCTCGGCGTCGACAGGAACGCCGACGACGACCAGTTGAAGAAGGCGTACCGCAAAATGGCGGTCAAGTGGCACCCCGATAAGAACCAGGACAAGAAGGAGAAGGCCGAGGCCAAGTTCAAGGAGATCGGCGAGGCCTACGACGTGCTCTCTGACAAGGACAAGCGGGCAATCTACGACCAATACGGGGAGGCCGGTCTTAAGGGCGGGCCTCCCCCGCCCGACCCGACGCAGGACGCCGGAATGCCCGGCGCGCAGAACATGCCCGGGGGCGGTGGATTCAAGGGCTTCGGCCGAAGCAGCGCGTTCTCCGCTCAAGACGCAACCAGGCTCTTCGAATCTATGTTCGGAGGAGAAGGCGGCGGGTTCTCATTCGGCAACGACGACGCGATGGGAGGATCTTTCCCCGGCATTGGCGGTCCTTTTGGAGGCATGGGCGGCATGGGCGGCATGGGCGGCATGGGCGGCGGCGCCAAGCGCCCGGCCCCCGAGGAGTACCGACTCGCCCTCTCGCTGGAGGACCTGTTTGCGGGATGCCGAAAAAAGCTGAAAGTGACACGCCGCGTTCACGCCACGGCGAAGACTCCGGAGGACGCCCGAGCCGAGGCGCAGCGCGCGAACGGAGCGGTGACCATGCGGGAGACCGAAGAGGTCGTCGAGGTGGACGTCAAACCCGGGTGGAAAGCCGGGACGAAACTCACGTTCGCGGCCAAGGGCTCGGAGCAACCCGGGCATCCGGGTAAGCCCGCGGACCTCGTGGTGGTCATCGACGAGAAACCCCACGCCGTGTTCAAACGCGACGGGGACGACCTGGTGTACGTCTGCGCAATCACGCTGCGACAGGCGCTGTGCGGGTTTAAGCTGACGTTCAGGGGCGTGGACGGCGAGGACGTCGTGGCGCAGCCGGCAACTGGCGAGGTGACTTCACCGGGTGGCGCTGTTCGCGTAAAAGGGCGCGGCATGCCGAGCTGCAAGAGGCCCGGCGGTCGCGGGGACGTCATCGTGAAGGTCGACAGGGTCGACTTTCCGAAGAGAGCCACAGAGACGCAGCGAGCGGGTTTCAAAGAACTACTCAGCGGGGCAAAGTAACAACGCGTAGGACTCTACATTTGTAAAACCTCCCCCAGAAAACAACCAACTATTCAAGTAAGGTCGTCGTCGTCGTCGTCGAGGTCCGCCACGGCACGTTCCGCCTCCTCTTCTATCCGCGCGGAGACGTTACCTTTCGCGTCATCGCTGTCGAAGTCAGCCTCCATCTCCTCCGTCAGGGTGCGTTCGTCGTCGTCCAAATTGAGCAGGTCGGCCGACTCGACAACCTCAGCCTCCACGCGCTCCAGGACGTCCAGGTCTCGGCTCTCTAGCTCCGGCTCCGGCTCCGGCTCCGGCTCCGGCTCCGGGGAATCAATCGCATCCTCTTCAGCATCCTCCGTCCCGCCTTCGTCGCCGCTAAGATCATCGGGTGTCTCTTCTTTCTCGACCCCCGCGTTTG
>MDTE01147735.1_pt1 | contig 10270 bp, 9 predicted proteins | sample 811231 | NCBI WGS metagenome assembly MDTE01 (sample SAMN05326651, study PRJNA326480) | marine metagenome | isolation source: seawater | place: Indian Ocean: Red Sea | collected 2010 | reverse complement strand
CCAAAGCGGCTCATATGGTGATTGCCACGGAAACGGATGTGTCACTCCCTGCCCAGCCGCAGCGATTGGTAGAGGCGCTCACAGAAAAAAGCGGTGCCCAACCAGGGCAAATTCGCTGTTTTGGTCGAGAAGACTGGATGGCGCCCGTGGCATCTGGGTCTGGTGCACCTTCGGCCATGGTAATTTGCCCCTGTTCAACGGGCACGCTCTCGGCGGTCGCGACCGGCGCCAGTAATAACTTGATTGAGCGCGCCGCTGATGTGGCCATTAAAGAGCGCCGTACGTTGGTGATGGTGCCACGCGAAAGCCCGTTTTCTCCCATTCATTTAGAGCACATGCTGGCGCTTAGCCGCCTGGGGGTGGTGATTTTGCCCGCCGCTCCAGGGTTTTATCACCGCCCTCAAAGCATGGAAGATCTGATCGACTTTATTGTTGCGCGTATACTCAATCAGTTGGGTATTGCCCACCGCCTGATGCCCCGCTGGGGCGAAGACGCCGCGGCCACCTCTCGCGATGCGCAAAACAAGGACGGTTCGCCATGATGTCATGGGCGACGCTCTCGGTCTTCATACCGACGTTTCTCTTCGTCTCGTTAACACCAGGCATGTGCATGACGCTGGCCATGGTGTTGGGCATGACGCAAGGCGTCAAACGCACGCTGTGGATGATGATCGGGGAGCTGATCGGCGTCGGTTTCGTGGCGGCGGCGGCGGGGGCGGGCGTCGCTGCGTTGATGCTGCGCCAGCCCGAACTATTCATCGCCTTCAAGTGGGTGGGCGGTGCCTATTTGGCCTATTTGGGCATCATGATGTGGCGCTCACGGGGCCGTATGGCTATTCCTAGTGAGCTGGATACTGGCCCTGCCGCTGGGCGTCTTCAGCTTGCCACCCAAGGTTTGGTAACGGCCGTTGCCAACCCAAAGGGGTGGGCGTTTTTTATGGTGCTACTGCCGCCGTTTTTAGATGGCAGTCGGCCGCTTGCGCCGCAGCTCAGTATGCTAATTGCTGTCATTCTCACCATTGAGTTTGCCAGTATGTTGGTATACGCCACCGGCGGTAAAACGTTGCGTAAGCTGCTAGGTAAAAGCGGCAATGTGAGGCTGCTTAACCGCATCGCGGGCACATTGATGATTGGCGTAGGCATGTGGTTGGCATTGGGTTGAACGAGTCACTCCCTGCATGAATCCCTATGTTTAAACGGGCGGGAAAAAAGTAACACGTAGAATGATGAGTAGTAGTGACCCAAGCAGCAGCCCAAGCCAGGGAAAAGACGGCAAAGGAGGGCGATAACGCCGTTGCCAATTAAGCTGAACAAGCGCACAGACGACCAGACCAAGCAGCACACCGCCCATTAAGTCGCTGAGCCAGTGGACACCAATGATCAGACGCGAAAGTGCCATTGGGATCGTGATGGCAATGGCAAGCCAATATACCCACATCCGCCTTTGTCTCGGCATCTGTGACGCGACAAAGGCTGCCGTGATACCCACCACTACCACCCATGTGGAGGTATGTGCACTTGGGTAGGAAAACGACCCGACTAAATAGTCCGGTGTGTCAGGCCTAGCCCGCGCAAATACGGCTTTACCTAATGTGTTGAGTGCGCCAATACCTCCCAGCGCTAGCGCCCCATGAGCAAGTAGGTCAATACGTTTGACCAACAGCAACCAGAGTGCCCAAGGGGCGACGAGTGTAATAATCCCCGCTTTATCGCCCACCTCGGCAAGTAGCAGGCTGGCGTCTGTTAGCCAGGGAGTTGCCAGCCAGGAGAAGAGTCGCTGCGCCTGCAAGTCAATCAGCAAAGGGCCTGGATGCTGCATGACCATCAGTGTCCAGGCGGATGCTGCGGTAAGCGCTATGATGCATAAAAAGAGTGAGGCTAAAGGCACCTCGCCACTGCGACTCATAGCGAGCCACGGGCGGCGCATGGCGGGTATTCGGCGAGCAATACGTGCAATTGCAAAGTACACCCGCCCCTTGTGACCTACTTGCGCGCGGCCCCAGGAGAACATTACGGCCAGTGCCACGACGCTAACGGCCATCATCACCACGGCCATTTCAACATTGGCGGGCAGGTTGAGCTGCTGTTGCCAAGTGTGGCCCAGCAGGTAGCCGGGTAAAACGTATGCCGGTGCCCAAAGAGCAGCAGAAATTACGTTGGCTAAGAGAAAGGTGCGCGCTGGCATATGCATCATGCCCGCGATGAGCGGAATAATAGGGCGCACGGGTCCGACAAAGCGCCCAATAAACACCGAGTAGATACCATAACGCTCAAAAAAACGGGCGCCTCGGCCTAGCCATTCGGGATGAAGCGAAAGCGGCCAACGGGTCACCACGGTATCGCGGTGGCGATAGCCTAAAAAGTAGCTAAGCCCATCGCCTAACACAGCCCCTGCGAAGGCTGCGCCAATTAGCCACGGTAGCGCGACCATTTGATGCCCTGCCATAGAGGCAGCGGCAGTGATAAGCACAACGCCGGGCACCAGTAAGCCTACCAGCGCTAGAGATTCCACCATGGCAATCCCCAGCACCAGTAGGAGCAGCAGCGTAGGTGAAAGTGACAGAGATAACAGTGTGTCGGCGATAGACAAGGGCGATTCCGTCCGCAGATGGGTTACACGTTGGCAATAGCTTCGGCACGCGCTTCCAGGCGCTGTACATATCGCTCGAAGCTCTCTTTGCGAAGAGGCAGGCAGGTGGTAATGCGCGCTTCTAGCTGCCCAGTTTCCACTAGCACACGACGGGAAAGCGCTCTCTGTAAGCGCTCCCTAACAAGCAAGGCGCCACTTTCACTGGTATCGGGTAGGACCAGCCAGAATGTCGCATTGCCAGCGCGACCCAGTATATCGTGATCACGGCAACGGCTATTGACCTCGCTGCACAGGGCACCCAATAAGGCGGTTTGCGCACGGTGACCAAACTGCTCTTCTGCCATATCCAACTGTGGTAAGTGAAGCACTAGGACTGCCAAGCGCTTATTGAGCATTGCTGCCCGTTGAAATTCATTATTGAGCCGCTCTTTCAGCGTATCAATATGGTAAGCATCACAGTCGCTATCGTTTGGGTCTGTGGCCCGCAGTAGCGCCCGACGGCGTGCATGCTCCCATGGGGGAAGGGCGAGCAGTAGCGTCAACGCCACATGACTAAGTGAAAAAGCAGTCGTCTCAAAAGGTGCTAGCCACCACCAGGCGGAAAGGCAAACTATATTCAGACTAAGCGCGCTCCAAAGCGGCAACAGTAAAAATGTGGCTGCAATGGGTAAGCCGAGCCATAGGGGCGCTGGGCTTGGCTGTGTATAGGTGGCGGTTAGCACAGCAATATAGATGCTCGCCAATAACAGTATGCGCGGTATGCAGGGGCGAAACCCTTGGCCTAAATGCATCAGCAAACTGACCAATAACAGCATTGCCAAAAATAGCGGTATTAGCAGTTCGCGGTAGCTGCCCATCGCGTACAGCCACATCATGTAGCCCACCATGATGAACATACTGGCGCTATAGGCCGCAGTCATTAGTCGCTTGGGCAGTGGCTGCACTCTCATGCGGCCTCACTTAGCCGATGTTTCGGGTAGCGGCTTAGGGCTTCGATTGAGAGTGACGCCAGCTCGATCTCCATGAGGGGCTGGTGATAAATGGCGGCGCTGTCGGGTAGAACAGCACATAGGAGCTCGCGCCGTTTAGCGGCCTCTTTGGACGTTCTCGATAATATGAGGGTGGCGAGTGTCGTGCCATTCAGCCGATAGACGTTTTCAAACTTATAAGTCAACTCGCAGAGTTGTTGGGCGACTGGCCAAAGTTGGTGCCGCTTTACTTGAATGACTAACACTTCGGCATGGATAGCTTCCCGCTCTGAGCGGGTTTGTTCTCGCAGTAAATCGCGTAAGAGCTGCTCGCCTGCCCATAGGTTTGCTCCTGGTACTAGCCTTAGGCGTTGGCGTATATCGCCATTCATATTAATTAACTGGTGAGTGCGTGAAAGGGCCAGTACGCTGAGTGTTGCCAGCGATAAAACCATTAGGAGCCACTCCGGTAGGCTCACCACGGGAGCGAGTAGTAAGCAGCTAAGCATGGCCGCGCATGCATTAAAAATGGCGGCCCAGCGATGTTGAGGCAGCATAAACACTGCTCCCCATGCCCAAATAAGCAGCGCATGCCGCTCAGGTGCGGCGGCAATTAACCCTAGTAGTAGCGTTCCAGCGAGCATCTGCCAGGGCAGCCCAGGAGAGCGGCGATGGCTAAAATCCAGTACCAGCGCCGTAATAAAGAGCCAACCAACCGACAGCCAGAGCAACAGGGCAGCTGCTGGCGGTGCCATGGGCGTCCATAAAGCCAGCGCCACGGCAGCGGCGAGTAGACTGGCTCTTAGCAGGCTGATTTTGTATTTGCTTTGCATGGTGGCTTACTATTTACCTGATAGCGGTTGGCCTATTTAGCAGTAGCATAACGCATTGCTTGGCCTAGTCCTTTGAATCACTCAGTATAATGCCCAAATGGCGTAATATAAGCCCACTTCACTTAGCAACGCTGACCACAACACAGGGAGATAGTATGCGCGGTTCTGATGCATTCCAAGAAGACGCCCAACACCATTTGGCTGCCGGGGATGTGCCCGCGTATATGCAGGCCCTGGGGCAGGGCGCTCGGGCAGCGGCAAGCGCATTGCGACGTGCCAATACCCACATTAAGAATCAAGCGCTTGAGGCAATGGCGCAGCGTGTGGCGGCGGCACGCAGTGATATTCTGCAGGCCAATGCCGAGGACATGCAGCGTGGGCGTGACAATGGGCTAGATAATGCACTGCTAGACCGGCTGGCCCTGAATGACCAGCGCATTGACGCGATGATTGAAGGTCTTCGCCAAGTGGCAGCGCTACCCGATCCGGTGGGTGAGATTGACGGCATGAGCTACCGCCCCAGCGGCATTCAGGTTGGCAAAATGCGCGTTCCGCTGGGAGTTATCGGCATTATTTATGAGTCACGCCCCAATGTAACGATCGAAGCGGCCAGCCTGTGTCTTAAATCGGGAAACGCTTGCGTGCTACGCGGTGGCTCCGAAGCCAGCGCCTCTAATGCAGCGCTTAGCCGCTGCCTTCAGGCGGGGCTAGCCGATGCGGGCCTGCCAGCGGGCAGTGTGCAGGTAGTGGCCACTACCGACCGTGCGGCCGTAGGTGAAATGATCAGTATGCCTGCCTATATTGATGTGATTATTCCTCGCGGCGGTAAGTCGCTGATTGAGCGCATTTCCCGCGAAGCTAAAGTACCGGTTATCAAACATTTGGACGGCGTATGCCACGTCTATATTGATACCACCGCCGATCCCGCTAAAGCGCTGGCGATTGCCGTTAATGCCAAAACGCACCGCTATGGCACCTGCAACACCATGGAGACGCTGCTGGTGGATGCGCCCGTTGCCGATATTTTGCTGCCGGAGCTGGCCCGGGCCTATGCAGAACATCAGGTAGAGCTGCGTGGCTGTGAGCGCACGCGCGCGTTACTTCCCCAAGCCACTTTGGCTACAGAGGACGATTGGCATGCGGAGTATTTGGCGCCGATCCTCGCCATTAAAGTGGTCGATGGAATGGAAGAGGCGATTGAGCATATTGAGCGCTACGGCTCGCACCATACCGACGCGATTGTGACTCAAGACTACTCGCTGGCGCGGCGTTTTATGGCCGAAGTGGACTCAAGCTCAGTGATAGTGAATGCCTCTACCCGTTTTGCGGATGGCTTTGAGTATGGGTTAGGGGCAGAAATCGGTATCTCCACTGATAAGCTTCACGCCCGTGGTCCGGTGGGGCTTGAAGGCTTAACGACTCAAAAATATATCGTATTGGGTGACGGCCAGGTTAGACAATGAGTGACACGCCCAGCATCGCCGGGCCAATGCGGGTAGGTATGCTCGGGGGGACATTTGACCCCATTCACAACGGCCATCTGCGCAGCGCTGTAGAAGTGCGCGAGGTGTTAGGCCTCAATACGCTGCATATGGTGCCCGCGCCGCAGCCGCCCCTGCGAGATACACCGCAGGTGTCGGCTGCCCAGCGCTTAGCCCTCTTAAAAGCGGGCATTGGCGATACGCCAGGGCTGTTAGCGGATGATCGAGAGCTTCAGCGCGACGGCCCCTCATACAGCGTGGATACGCTGGCGGAACTCCGCCAGCAGTATGGCGACGATGTACCGTTAGTCATGGTGATCGGCTTCGATGCCTTTTTACGTTTGGCGAAGTGGGACCGTGCAGAGCAGCTTTTCGAGTTGGCCCACCTAGTGGTCATTGCTCGCCCAGGTTATCAATCTTCTTGGCCGTCAGCATTGAAGGAACTGGTCGGCAATCGAGAAGTCGATAGTGTCGATGTATTAATGCAGCGCACGAGAGGCGGAATGTTGATGCTTGAGCTGCCGTCTTTAATGGCGATATCTGCCACTTATATTCGGGAGCGGCTGCAGGCGGGTAAAAGCGTGCGCTACTTACTACCAGAAGCGGTAGAACAGGCTATTTTTTATCAAGGGCTTTATCAGTCCGATGAATAGCACTGGCAGTCGTGAAAGAAGCCGTTACAATGGCCCGCTTACAGGCTGATGCCACTCGAAATACCGACGTTAGTAACGACACTCGATACCACCACTCGATACCACCACAAGGGGTTGCCTTCAGGAGTCATGCACATCGATACACTGAAAAACCTAGCGATTGACTCGCTAGAAGAGCTTAAAGCACGCGATATTACTCAACTCGACGTTGCGAAATTAACCGAAGTTACCGATCTGATGCTGATTGCCAGTGGTACTTCTACCCGCCACGTGGCCGCACTGGCCCAGAACGTTGTCGAAAAAGCCAAGGCATCCGGCCTTCACCCTCGCGGTGTTGAAGGTGGCGATAATGCCGACTGGGTGCTGGTCGACCTGGGCGATGTGGTGGTTCACATTATGCTTCCAGAAGCCCGTGCGCTGTATGACCTGGAGCGCCTTTGGGCAGATCTGCCTAGCGACGCTGGCGCGATTAGTGAATCGCTGAAGCAGTTTGAAGAGCGAGCCACGATGTCATGAGGATTCGGCTGTTAGCGGTGGGTACAAAAATGCCTGCATGGGTGGAACAAGGCGTTGAGACCTACCGCAAGCGGCTCCCTCGGGATTTCACGCTGGAAATTGAAGAAATACCGCTCGGCCAGCGTGGCAAAAATGCCGATATCGCTAAAGCCCGCGCGCAAGAAGCGCAGCGAATTCGTGAAAAGCTGCGTGGCGATGAAATCGTGGTGGCGCTGGAGGTAAAGGGCAAACCCTGGACCACCGAACAGTTGGCGCAGGAAGCGGATGGCTGGCGCATGGAAGGGCGTGATGTGGTGCTGTTGGTGGGTGGCCCGGACGGCTTAGAGCCTGCGCTTTCCGCTATGGCTGATAAAGCTTGGTCACTTTCGCCGCTAACGCTACCTCACCCACTCGTGCGAATTATGTTGGCAGAGCAGCTTTATCGCGCCTGGACACTGCTAGTGGGCCACCCCTATCACCGCTAGTGAGCAACACAGAGTTAATCACTAGCCGTTATGTTGCATTTATTCCCCACTGGGGCCGCCGCTTTTATTGTTTGATTTGAGAGTCATCTGTTGCCATGCCCCAGCGCCGTGACACGCTAAAAAATCCTGAGCAAGAGCTGCGTATTTTCCGTGTCAGGGCGCTGCTTGCTGTCTTGGTAGTGATTGTGTTGACGAGCTTGCTGGTAGGCCGCCTTGGCTATTTGCAAATCGTTCAACACGATTTATACAGCACGCGCTCCGAGAAGAACCGGGTACGCGTCGAGCCTCTGCCGCCTAACCGCGGGCTTATCTATGATCGTAACGGTGCGCTGCTGGCGGAAAACCGTCCTACCTACAACCTTACCCTGGTGCGTGAGCGCGTCGATGATCTAGACGACACTCTGGCCCTGCTCGTCGATTTATTAGAGCTGCCTGAGGAAGAGATAGAGGCATTTCAGGTGCGCTCGCGGCAGCGTCAGCGTCCTTTTCAACCTGCACTGCTGATGAGTGACTTAAGCGAAGAGCAGATTGCGCGACTGGCCGTTAACCGCCACCGGCTGCCTGGTGTTGAAGTGGAAGCCCAGCTGTTGCGCTACTATCCCGATGCTGAAGTCATGGCTCATGCTCTGGGGTATGTGGGACGTATTAACGCCGAAGAGCTACAGGACTTAGACCCAGGCCGCTACGCGGGCACGCACTTTATTGGCAAGACCGGTGTCGAGCGTTTTTACGAAACCGAGCTACATGGAGAGGCGGGCCTACGCAAGGTAGAGACCAACGCCCGTGGTCGCGTGCTTCGCGAGCTTGGCCGTACTGACCCGGTGCCCGGCGCTAACTTAACGCTTACTCTCGACCGTTCCCTGCAGATGCTGGCTTATGAGCTTTTGGATGGTCGGCGTGGCTCTATTGTGGCTATTGTGCCAAATACTGGTGAGATTCTGGCGATGGTGTCGACCCCGGGGTTTGATAGCAACCAGTTTGTGACCGGGATCGACGTAGCCTCTTATCGAGCACTGCAGGAAGATATCGACCTCCCACTGTTTAACCGTGCCATTCGAGGACACTACCCGCCAGGCTCCACCATCAAGCCGTTTCTGGCCCTGGCAGGTTTGGTGGAAGGGGTCATTACCCCCGACAGCACCATTAATGACCCCGGCTTTTATCAGCTACCAAACGACTCCCGACGCTACCGTAACTGGCTGCGCTGGGGGCATGGCCGTGTCGATATGGAGCGCTCGATAGCGGTCTCCAACAACACCTACTACTACACGCTGGCTCATGACCTCGGCATTGATAAGCTCCATGAGCGTATGAGCAACTTTGGTTTTGGCCAGCGCGTTGCCCACGATGTGCAGGGGGAAAGCACTGGACTCATGCCCTCCCGAGACTGGAAGCGAGCACGTTTCAACCAGCCCTGGTACCCCGGTGAAACGCTATCGGTGGGGATTGGCCAAGGCTACTGGCAGGTCACACCTCTGCAATTGGCCAGCGCCACTGCCGCGTTGGCAAACCGTGGGCACTGGGTGAAGCCTCGCCTTGCCCTGCGTATTGGTGAAGAGCCAGTGCCCGCAGAACTACCCGATACGCTCCCCGATATTCAGCTGGCCAACGATAACTGGTGGGATCGGGTATATAGCGGTATGGAAAAAGTGCTCAGTGGCAGCGAGGGTACGGCGCGTCGAACTGGGGTAGGGCTCGAGTATCGCATGGGGGGCAAGTCAGGCACGGCCCAGGTGTTCTCGCTCGGCCAGGATCAGCGTTACAATGCGGAGGAGTTAGAGGAGCGGCTACGAGACCACGCGCTCTTTATGGCTTTTGCGCCCATTGAAGAACCGAAAATTGCGGTATCGGTCATCGTTGAAAACGCGGGGGGCGGCAGCACTCATGCCGCGCATTTGGCGCGGGCGATGACGGATGCTTGGCTGCTCGAAGATGAGGCCCCCGAGGCCGAGGAAGTCAAAGAGGTGTTAGAGGAAGATACCGCCAACGTGGAGGGTAACTAGCGATGCCTTGGCAACTGATTACCCGCTCGCTGCGCCGTTATCCGGTACGCCCGCCTGATAGCGGTATTGCCCGTCGCAAAAGTATTTGGGAGCGTATCCACCTCGACCCTTGGCTGCTAGGGATGCTGTTGGTGTTGATGGGTGGCGGTTTGGTGGTGCTTTACAGCGCTTCCGGGCAGCGTATCGACACCGTGATTGCCCAAGCCATGCGCTTTGGTATTGCGCTTTCTGGCATGGTGATTATTGCACAATTTTCCCCTTCAACTTTTTTACGCTGGGCCCCGCTGGCTTACGGTGCTGGGCTAGCGATGCTGTTGGCGGTTGAAGTTGTCGGCGATGTAGGTATGGGCGCCAAGCGTTGGCTGGAAATTCCGGGGGTTATCCGTTTTCAGCCCTCTGAGATGATGAAGTTAGCCGTACCGCTCATGGTGGCCGCTTACTTAAATCGCTGCCAGTTGCCGCCTAGGCTGCGTGATATTGTGGTGTGTGCGGTGATTATCGGCGTGCCCGTGGTGCTCACGGCTATCCAGCCTGACCTTGGGACATCGCTGCTGGTGGCTAGTGCTGCGGTGATTGTGGTGCTTCTGGCTGGGCTCTCTTGGAAGCTCATTGGCTTGGTCGCGGCCCTGGGCGCGGCGGGCCTGCCGGTACTATGGATGAACATGCACAACTACCAGCGCCAGCGGGTACTGACATTTTTAGACCCTGATAGCGACCCGTTGGGCTCAGGGTGGAACATTATTCAATCCACCACGGCTATTG
>MDTE01106949.1_pt1 | contig 10271 bp, 8 predicted proteins | sample 811231 | NCBI WGS metagenome assembly MDTE01 (sample SAMN05326651, study PRJNA326480) | marine metagenome | isolation source: seawater | place: Indian Ocean: Red Sea | collected 2010 | reverse complement strand
TGAACATTTAAAATATAATTGTGACAAATGCGGTCCAACTCACCTGTAGAAATACCTGGCTTTACGTGTTCTTCGATCATCATCAGGCATTCAGCGGCGAGCTTGCCGGCAACGCGCATTCCTTCAATGTCGGCGGGGGTTTGGATACTGTGAGTCACTGCGATTCCTCAAGATACTCACATAGTATGCCAGATGTGGCATTCTCGTATAAAGTTGTTATACTTTGCGCCGCAAAAAATCACGTTAGTGTTGCTGAACTGCCGTTGGGGTGCCTCACAAAAGGTAACGGTACAGACGCTAGCGTACTAGACACAACCCCTCACAAGGAAACATCGCATGGCAAACGTCAGTATGCGTGACCTGCTAAAAGCAGGGGCACATTTTGGTCACCAGACACGTTACTGGAACCCAAAAATGGCACCATTTATTTTTGGTGCACGAAATAAAATACACATCATTGATCTCGAGTTGACAGTTCCCGCGCTGGATAAAGCGGTATCGATAGTTCGCGGAATGTCTCAAAACAAAAACAAGGTTTTGTTTGTCGGAACGAAGAGAGCTGCCGCCAAGATTATCAAGGATCAGGCAGAACGTTCAGGTCAGCCTTATGTCAACCACCGCTGGTTGGGCGGTATGCTGACAAACTGGAAAACGATTCGTCAGTCGATCAAACGTCTAAGAGAACTCGAGGCCAAGATGGATGACGGCACACTTGAGCAGCTCTCGAAGAAAGAGGCATTGGATCTATCCCGTCAGCTCGAAAAGCTGGAGCGTTCCATCGGCGGTATTAAAGATATGGGCGGCCTGCCGGACGCAATTTTCGTTGTCGATGTGAACCACGAAAAAATTGCAATTCAAGAAGCTAACAAGTTGGGGATCCCAGTAATCGGAATTGTAGACACAAACTCAGATCCTGATGGCATTGACATAGTTATTCCTGGAAACGATGACGCGATTCGTGCGATTGAATTGTATTCGTCTGTAATCGCAGACGCCTGCATTGAAGGCGCAGCTGAGAGCTTAGGTAAGAGCGATTACGTGGAGGTTCCTGCGGATGCTGCCGACACATCTGCGCAGGAACTGACCAGCGATCAATCGTCAAGCGGGAAAAAATCAGAATCCCCAAAATCATCACCGGAAGAAGGACCGCTACCGGAGACTTCATCGGCAACTGAAGACTCGACAAAGAGGACTCTGGCTGAGAAGGATAAAATATCCAAGGACGTGACTGCTGAACATATCGCCGGTCAGACTTCGGTCGTTGATAAGCCAAGCGAAGTAGCAGTAGGGGAGAAGTCCGAGGCCAAAAAAGAAATACCTGCTGACAAAACAATAGTTGAGACAGATGGCGATCTGCTCGAGGGTGCTCCAAAGAGGAGGGCTCCAGCCAAGAAGAAAGCTGCGCCAAAGAAGCCAACTTCTGATGTTGTCTCTACCGAGGCCCCCGCGGTCGATATTCCGGTGGAAGACGCGCCAAAGAAGAAGGCTCCTGCTAAGAAAGCAGCCACACCAAAGAAGGCAGCTAGCGAAGTAGTAGCAGTCGACAAGTCAGTCGAAGACGTGCCTAAGAAGAAAGCTCCTACCAAAAAGAAAGCTGCACCAAAAAAGGCGGCTTCTAAAGAGAAGCCAGAGAACAGCGCATAAAGCGCTGAGAAGACACTTTTTTTGATATTAGAGGGGACTTGAAATGGCTGTTATTTCAGCTTCGATGGTTAAGGAACTGCGCGATCGCACCGGCCTTGGCATGATGGAATGTAAAAAGGCACTGGTCGAGGCGGACGGTGATCTCGAACGGGCGATAGAAAATTTGCGTAAGTCTTCTGGTATGAAAGCGGCCAAGAAAGCTGGCCGTGTCGCGGCAGATGGTGTCGTCCGTGTTGCCATTAACGGCGACCAAGGCACTTTACTCGAGGTCAACTCGGAAACAGATTTCGTTGCTCGGGACGACAATTTTTCAGCATTCGCGGATAAAGTCATAGCCAAAGCGTCTGAGAGCGAGACAACGGATGTTGCGTCACTTATGAACGAGGAACTTGAGAGTGCGCGTTCTGCACTTGTTCAAAAAATCGGAGAGAACATAACTGTGCGCCGCGTCGCGAAAGTTGATGCTTCAGTGATTGGCACTTATGTCCACTCAAATGAAAAAATCGGAGTTTTAATAGGCTTAGTTGGCGGCACAGCGGAGGTCGCGAAAGATATCGCTATGCACGTAGCGGCAGTTAATCCCATGGTGGTACATCCAGGCGATGTTGATCCCATTGTGATCGAGAAGGAACGAGAAATTTATGTTGCCCAGGCTTCGAATTCAGGGAAGCCACCTGAGATTATCGAGAAGATGGTCGGCGGTCGTATTCGGAAGTTCCTCGCGGAGATCAGTCTGGTAGAACAGCCATTTGTGAAGGATCCAGATCAAACCGTTGGACAATTGGCAGAGGCGGCTGGTGCAAAAATTATAGCTATGGTCCGATTTGAAGTGGGCGAAGGGATAGAAAAAGAAGAAATCGATTTTGCTGAGGAAGTGATGGCTCAGGCTAGAGGTAACTAGCTGGGAATCATAATAAGGCCGCAGTAGCGGCCTTTTTTTTGGAGGGAATATGGCGAAAGGTGAGCGTTCAGTGCGCTATAAAAGGATTCTATTAAAGTTATCCGGCGAAGCACTCGCTGGCACAGACAACTTTGGAATTAGTCCTCAAGTTCTAGATCAGATGGCCCTTGAGATTGGTCAATTAGTGGGTATCGGTGTTCAAGTTGGATTAGTGATTGGGGGTGGCAATCTGTTTCGAGGTACCCAACTTCATAAGGCGGGCCTTGATCGTGTTACTGGCGACCATATGGGGATGCTTGCGACACTCATGAACGCACTCGCTATGCGCGACGCTCTCGAGCGGTCTTCAATCGCTTCTCACGTTATGAGTGCGATACCGATGAGCGGCATGGTAGAACACTACGACCGCCGTCGAGCGATGCGTTATTTAGATCAGAATGACGTGGTAATTTTTGCAGCCGGCACTGGGAATCCATTTTTTACTACAGATTCAGCGGCTTGCCTGAGAGCGATCGAGGTGGATTGCGATCTTGTCTTAAAAGCGACAAAAGTTGACGGTGTTTACGATTCAGACCCCGTCAAGAATTCAGATGCGCTAAAATACGAAACGTTAAATTATGAGACTGTTCTGGCAAAGCAGTTGGGTGTGATGGATTTAACTGCTATTTGTTTGGTCCGTGATCACTCGATGCCAGTGAGAGTCTTCGATATGAATAAACAAGGCGCGCTCGTCTCGATCGTTCGAGGGGAAAACGAGGGTACCTTGATCGATGGAGGAAATGACTCGTGATTAGTGACATTAAAACCGAAGCTAAATCCCGGATGGAAAAATCTCTTGAGGCTTTAGGTTATGCTTTTGCCAAGATACGAACCGGTCGTGCACATCCTTCCATTCTCGACGCTGTGCGAGTTGATTACTACGGGTCTGATACTCCTGTGAGTCAGGTGGCAAACATTGCTGTGGAAGATGCCAGAACCTTGGCCGTCACACCTTGGGAAAAAAGTATGGTAGCTGAAATAGAAAAAGCGATTATGAAATCGGATCTAGGCTTAAACCCTGCGACTGCGGGAGAAGTGATTCGTGTGCCGATGCCGCCGTTGACTGAAGAGACACGGAAAGGCTACACCAAGCAGGCGCGTTCTGAGGCCGAGCAGTCAAGGATCGCAGTGCGTAACATCCGTCGTGACGCCTTGGCTGAGGTAAAAGATTTGCTTAAAGAAAAGGAGATTAGCGAAGACGAGGATCGTCGCGCCGGCGATGAGATTCAAAAGCTTACTGACGAGATGGTTCAGCGTATCGAACAGTTATTGCAAGAAAAAGAAGCAGATTTGATGGAAGTCTGAATTTGATGACTCAGCATCATATTCCACAGCATATCGGTATTATCATGGATGGTAATAATCGATGGGCTAAACTACGAGGGAAAAGAAAACTTGCGGGTCACGCTGCAGGTGCTGATTCTCTTCGTAGTGTGACCCGTAAGTGTCTTGAGCGCGGCGTTCATAGCCTGTCTATATTCGCGTTTTCGAGCGAAAATTGGAATCGGCCTAAACTTGAAGTCGACGGTCTCATGCGTTTGTTTGAGAGAGCACTCATCGATGAACTCTCTGAATTGATTGAAAACGATATTTCCGTGGTAGTAATTGGTGATCGTTCGCGTTTCGCTTCGTCGTTGATAGATGCGATCGAACGGGCTGAAGCAGCGACTGCGAGGGGTAATCGTTTGAAGCTTAATATTCTCGCTAATTATGGGGGGCGCTGGGATATTGCCGACACGGCAAAGCGCTTGGCTTCAGAGGTCTTAAGCGGTCGATTAGCCCTCGATTCCATTGATGAGTACCTGTTCGATAATCGTCATAATCTTGCGAACCAGCCTAGTGTGGATTTATTGATCCGAACCGGAGGGGAGCACCGAATTTCCAATTTCCTATTGTGGCAGTCGGCCTATGCCGAGCTCATTTTCAGCGACATTCTTTGGCCTGATTTTGATGGCGAAGCGCTTGATAGTTGCCTTCAAGAGTATGCTAGCCGCGAAAGACGTTTTGGTAAGACCTCCGAGCAAGTGAGAGTTATTTAATGCTAAAAGTGCGCGTTCTGACGGCGGTGGTCCTGTTGCCGGTCGCACTTTTGGTTCTTTTTGTTTTTCCCGAAGATGCATTTGCATTTAGTGTTGGGTTAGTTGTGTTAATCGGTGCCTGGGAGTGGATTCGGTTGTCTGGTGTAGTCAACCGACTTGTTACACTAAATCTATTACTAATCTTGGCGGGCACTTTGATTTGGTCGTATTTTCTACCCTTGACACATGTGCCCGTGCTCTTGTCTATAGGCTGTATTTTTTGGATAGGAGCTTCGGCATTGGTCATTATTTATCCGAAGAGTCAAAAGCAGCTAGGTGGCAGATGTATGAAACTTGGGTTTGGGTTGCTAGTGCTTATGCCTGCATATGTGGCTCTCTTATATCTCCGCAGACACGAAGCGCACGTACTGTTTACGGCGGTGCTAGTGACGACAATATGGGCAGCTGACGTAGGTGCATATTTTGTTGGAAAGCAGTTCGGAATAACCAAACTGGCTCCGCATGTTAGCCCCGGAAAAAGTTGGGTGGGTTTATTTGGCGGAATGGTTGTTGCACTGATATTAGGCATGATCTGTGTGTTAATTGGTCGGCCAGTAGGCCATTTTTTTTCACCAATCGTATGGTCCACACTAGCAGCGATTATTGCAATAACAGTTCTGTTTTCAGTGTTGGGTGATCTTTTTGAGAGCTTAATCAAGCGAGAACAGGGTGTGAAAGACTCGAGTTCTCTCCTGCCGGGACATGGTGGTGTCCTAGACCGTATAGACTCTTTGACTGCCGCGGCACCAATATTCGCTTTAAGTATGTATCTGACTGGCTGGCCCTCCTTATGACGACGGGTGTGGCCGTTTTTGGTGCAACAGGCTCGATAGGCGAGTCGACTCTTTCCGTGATTGAGGAGCATCCTGACCGCTTTAATTTGGAGGTTGTTAGTGCTCATAGTTCTGTCGATAAGCTGATCAGAGTTATCGAGCGCTTTGAACCAGAGCATGTGATTCTTACCGATCTATCTCAAGAAAATGCTTTGATGGAAAGGTTACCTAAGCAATTTAGAGGATCACTGGCATTTGGTGAGAATTCCCTTATTGAAGCAGCTAATGCAACGGAAGTTGATGTGATTATGGCCGCTATCGTTGGCGGCGCTGGCCTACGTTCGACCTATGCTGCCGTTAGTTCGGGAAAGCGTATTTGTCTGGCAAACAAAGAGGCTTTGGTCATGGCTGGTCAGCTCATGATAGCTGAGGCGAGGAGGAGCGGTGCGGTCCTTCTTCCTATCGACTCGGAGCACAACGCGATGTTTCAATGTTTGCCTGAATCCTATCTTGTTGGCGAGCAAATAGCGGGCCTGCAACAATTAATCCTCACGTGCTCGGGCGGTCCTTTCTTAGATTGGAGTATCGGTGATTTGTCAAGGGTAACTCCCGCGCAGGCAGTGGCTCACCCAAACTGGTCGATGGGCCGAAAGATTTCTGTAGATTCAGCTACTCTTATGAATAAGGGTCTAGAACTGATCGAGGCCACGTATCTGTTTGGCGTACCAGAGAGTATCATCGACGTAGTTATTCACCCCGAATCGGTGATTCACTCGTTGGTTGAATTTATTGATGGCTCTACTCTTGCGCAGTTATCAAGTCCAGATATGCGAATACCTATTGCGCATGCGTTGGGTTTTCCAGAGCGTCTTAGAATCAATGTCGATCGATTATCTTTGATCGGGCTTGCCGGACTACATTTTGAAGCTGTGAGACATGACGCATTCCCGGCTTTAAATCTGGCGCGTAAAGTGAGTGTGGAAGGTGGTGACCGACCGATCATTCTAAACGCAGCAAACGAGGTCGCGGTGGAGGCGTTTCTAAATGATCAGATTAATTTTACTGAAATCACTGAAATTACAGCCGATTGCTTAAACCAAATAGCCAAACAGCGGGTCTCCTCTATTAATGACGTGCTGTCACTTGATAAGATGTGTCGAAGAACCGCTGAAAGAGTTATATCGGAGCGCAAATGATAACCACGATCATTGCCACTATAGTCGCGTTGGGTGTGCTGGTAACAGTTCACGAGTTTGGTCATTATTGGGTCGCTAAACGTTGTGACGTTCGAGTATTGCGGTTTTCAGTCGGTTTCGGGCGCGCACTTTTCTCTTGGAAAGATAAATCAGGGACGGAGTTTTGTGTGGCTGCGATTCCTCTCGGTGGCTATGTGAAAATGCTTGACGGCCGTGAACAAAAGCTCTCGGCCGCAGAGCGATCAAAGGCCTTCGACCAGAAAACAGTAGGTCAACGATTTGCCATCGTAGCGGCTGGCCCGGGGATTAATTTTATTTTCGCGGCAATTGTCTACGCCGTGATTAGTATGGTCGGGGTGCAGAAGGCTATCCCTGTCGTAGGCGAGTTGCCGTCGCAAACAGCGGTCAAAACCCAGCTACCTGCTGAAATAGTGTCGTTTGACGGCCGGCAGATGATATCTTGGGAACGCATTTCGATCGCTATGGTCGACGTGATTGGTGACAAGACGACCGTGCAAGTCGGACTTCGACCATTAGATTCAAGCGTTGTGAGTAAGGCCACCATCCCGGTACCAAAAGAGTTAATCACGGATACAAGTCCATTGGTTGCATTTGGAATCAAGCCTTGGTCTCCACCAATAGAAGCTAAACTTGGTCGCATCGTCACTGGAGGTGTTGCTGAGGCGGCTGGGCTTCTGGTCGGTGATCAAGTAATTGCTGTGAATGCTAAACCCGTTGCTGATTGGGCAGAATTCGTCAGTGTGATCAAAGGCGCCTATGGCTTGTCGACCGACCTCATGGTTGAGAGGGCTGGCGTTACTCAGACCATCACCGTTATCCCTGAGACGCGCCAGGGACCTGGCGGCCCGTATGGCTTTTTGGGAGTAGCGCCAGTTGTGGAGCCACTTCCACCTGAATTGGTGAGAACCATTCAAGAGAATCCAGTGAACGCGTTGTTAGTGGGCGTGGAACGGACCATTGAGATGAGCTGGCTGACTGTCGAGTCAATCGGGAAAATGATTTCTGGTGTCTTGTCGCCAGAAAACCTAAGCGGGCCACTTACCATCGCAAGAGTCGCGGGTGACTCCGCGAATTCTGGTTGGTATGCCTACCTAAGTTTTATCGCCTACTTGAGTGTGAGTCTGGGTGTTTTGAATCTTCTGCCAATTCCTGTGCTTGATGGAGGGCATCTGCTATTTTTCGCATTCGAATGGTTAATAGGCAGGCCTGTCCCCGAACAAGTGCAGATACAGGGTATTCGGGTCGGAATGGCCTTATTGATGGGGCTTATGTTTTTTGCCTTTTACAATGATTTGATGCGGTTGTAGACCGTCAAAGCGGGAAATTCATACATGTGTCGTTTTCTATCACTGAGTATTTTTGCACTCGCTCTCACGTTCTCAGTTCAGGCTGCAGAACCATTTAAAGCTTCTGATATACGAATTGATGGGCTCAAGCGCGTTTCATCTGGTTCCATATTCGATGTTCTGACTATTCAGCCCGGTGATTTGGTCACAAACGCAGATATTTCTATGGCAACACGTGCTCTCTTTGGGACAGGGTTTTTCGATCAGGTCGAAGTTAGTGCGGAAGGCACAGTGCTAGTTATCCAAGTAACAGAAAGGCCTGCCGTATCTCGGATAGAGATCGAGGGTAACAAAGCAATCAAAACAGAAGATCTGCTTGCCAGCCTTCGTGGCGCAGGGATTGTTGAAGGCGAGGTGCTGAAGCGTGCGACTCTCGATCAGCTAGAGCAGGCCATTCAACGCCAATACACTAGTCGAGGTCGATATGACGCAAGTGCTAGTTCTGAAATCATTGAACAGGATCGAAATCGAGTTGGTTTGAAGATTACGATTTTTGAGGGTTCTGTCGCCACGGTTTCACGGATCGCAATTATTGGAAATAATGCTTTTGGCGACGATACGCTGCTAGACGAAATGTCCGTGACAGAAGCTGGTCTATTCACATGGTTTTCTGGTTCGAATAACTATGAGGCGGAGAAACTTAAGGCTGATGTTGAGGCGATTCGCTCGTTTTATTTAGACCGAGGCTACGTCAATGTTGAAGTCTCAGAGCCCCAAGTCGAACTTTCTGAAAATTTGGAAGACGTATTTATTACAATCACAGTAAGTGAGGGAAAAGAATTTCAGGTGGGTGCTGTCAACGTAGGTGGTGAGATACCAATTGATCTCTCCCAAGCTATTGGGGAAATGACTCTACAAACTGGTGAGTTGTTCAGTCGCCGATTAGTCAACGATGCGGTCGAAACAATGACCAACGAGCTGGGTAATGCTGGTTATGCACGAGCGCAAGTCCGAGCGGTTCCTGAGATAAATAATAAAACGCAAACTGTTGATGTCACCCTCGTGGTAACACCTGGTCCTTCGGTTTATGTCCGTAGGATTGAATTTCGTGGAAATACCGACACCTCAGATGTTGTATTGCGTCGCGAGATACCGCAGCTTGAAGCGTCTGTAAGTTCAACTGCAGCAATCGAAAAAGGTAAGATCAATTTACAACGTTTAGGCTTCTTTAGTTTGGTGCGAGTATCTACGCGTCCGGTGCTAGATCAGCCCGATCTAGTTGATGTGATTTATGATGTGACGGAACAAGCATCTGGATCTTTGTCTGCAAGTCTAGGGTTCAGTCAAGGGGAGGGCTTGCTGCTCGGCGCTTCAGTCAGTCAAAAGAACTTCTTAGGTACAGGTAACGCGCTATCCTTCAATTTGCAGAGCTCAGATTCGACTAAGGAAGCAAAGTTTTCCTTTACTGATCCTTACTACACCATCGATGGCGTAAGTCGCGGTATTGACCTGTACTATGCTAAGACCGATTTTGATGACAAAGGAACTGCAGATTATTCAACTGATGAGACAGGACTGGGTTTAACCTTTGGCTATCCAATTAGTGAGGACTCCCGAATTAGTTCGAGCTTTGCGGTGCAGAACACTACCCTCGAAGCGAAAGTTAGCGGTTCTCGGGCAACTTATATTGATTCGTTCTTTGTAAGCGAAGGTCTAAGTAGTAGCGAAACCAGTGCTGATTTTGTTGAGTACAAGGTTGGGATGGCTTATCGATTTGATACATTAAATAAGGCGTTCCTGCCAACTGATGGCACTCGTTATCGAGTTGGCTTTGATCTGTCAATTCCAGGTTCTGATTTGGAGTATTACACAGCAAGTTACCTCGGTGAAACCTACGTTCCGGTCGTTGCAAAACAAGATGTGAGCCTCAAATTCAAGACGCGATTGAATTATGGTGATGGTTTCGGGGATTCAGACGGGCTACCTTTCCTGCGGAACTTTCTCGCCGGTGGCATTCGGACTGTTCGTGGCTATTCCTATAACAGCCTTGGGCCCGTCGACAGTAACGGGGAACGAGTGGGTGGTAATGTTCTGGTCACGGGCACAGCAGCTCTGCAGTTCCCGATGCCAGGTGTGAAGGAGACTGATCAGGCGCGGTTGTCGTTGTTTACTGATACCGGACAGGTCTATGACAACACTGTAGAGATCGACGATTTGCGGTACTCAGTAGGCGCAGCCTTGGCTTGGATGACTCCGATCGGACCGCTGTCATTCACCTATTCTTCGGCACTAAACAGTCAGGCCGGTGACAAAACAGAGGGCTTCCAGTTCTC
>MDTE01012343.1_pt1 | contig 10271 bp, 13 predicted proteins | sample 811231 | NCBI WGS metagenome assembly MDTE01 (sample SAMN05326651, study PRJNA326480) | marine metagenome | isolation source: seawater | place: Indian Ocean: Red Sea | collected 2010 | reverse complement strand
TTGATAAGTGATATTTGGGTATCAATAATTAAAAACTTTATTAATTTTGAGAAAAAAAATTTTAAAAAATAATTATTTACTATGAGGTGGGAGTTTCTTTTCCACAAACCATTCATGCTTTTTGGTTACAGGATTATACTTCTTCATTCTTAATTTATCTTTTGCCTTTAAACCAGATGTTGGTTTTTTTGCATAATAATAAAACTTGCTATCAGTTTTTTCCTCAGGAACAAGGCGGACTTTGACTGTAGATTTTTTTGCCATTATTTATTATCTAATTTATTTTTTAACTGCATCAAATCATCTAAAACATTCATTAGTTTTCTTCGTTTAGAGTCATTTATAGAGTGCTTTGATAAATTGCTTTGTAATGATGGTTCATTATTATCTTTTTGAGTTTCTGTAAATATTTTATTTTCATCATTTGACTTTAATAGCTTTTTTGTGCCATTTTCTTTTATTACTTTTTGAACACCTCTTATCGTATAGCCGTCATTATATAAAAGAGATTTAATTCCTTTTAATAATCTCACATCTTCAGGCCTGTAATACCTTCTTCCGCCGCCCCTTTTGATTGGTTTAATTTGAACAAATTTTGTTTCCCAAAATCTGAGAACATGCTGAGGCAAAGCAAGGTCTTTGGAAACTTCACTAATGGTTCTAAATGCTTCAGGTGACTTTGAACTCATTTAATTTAAATTTCCCGTATTAGATTTATTTTTTGAATTTACTTTTGACTTTAATACATTAGATGCCCTAAATGTAACTACACTGCGAGCCGTTATTGGAACTTCTTGGCCAGTTTTTGGGTTTCTTCCTATTCTTTCCTTTTTTTGTCTTACGACAAAAGTACCAAATGATGAGATTTTTACGTCATCCCCCTGGATTAAACTTTTTAATATTTCGCCAAATACAGAGTCAACAAGTGTTGCAGATTCATTTCTTGATAAACCTACATTCTTAAAAACAGCCTCACTAAGTGTAGATCTTGTTGTGGTTTTATCCATATGAAAAATTATATAAAATTAACAACTTATAACAATGTTTTTAATTACTTTTTTTGCATATCATATTGTTATCTTACCTTGTATTTCAGACACGTATTTCTTGATTTTTTCGTTTACATTATTCTTCAGTAGGGCATGTATAATATCTGCAGCATACGAAACACCTTTGAATTCAGATTGACCATGACACTTTACCACAAGAGAGTTTAGCCCCATAAATATACCACAATTATGAACTCTAGGATCAAGCCTCTCTTTAACTGATCTCAGTGATATTGAAGATAGTACATACCCTAATCTTGATATAAAAGAACTTCTATACGCATTGCTTAAATGGCTTTGAAATAACTTTGCAGTTCCCTCTGCAGTTTTTAATGCAATGTTGCCGGTAAAGCCATCAGTAACTACAACGTTGGTTTTTCCAAGCGAAATATCATTACCTTCTATAAAACCATAGTAATTAATAATATCAGATTTATTTAAATCTTTTAATCTGTCAGCAGCATTTTTTATTTCATCATTTCCCTTAATTTCTTCGCTGCCAACATTAAGGATGCCAATAGATGGTTTATCAAGCTTAAATAAAATAGTCGCTAAGCTGGAACCCAATATTGCATTATCAATTAAATACCTTTCACTCATTTTAGTATTTGCACCCAAATCTAATACAATTGACTCCCCTTTCATATTAGGCCAAATAGATGCGATTGAAGGACGTTTTATCTCATATAAAGTTTTAATATTTAGCAATGATAAGGACATTAATGCTCCAGTATTGCCAAATGAAAGAATAGCATCAGACTTTTTTTCTTTTACGAATTTAATAGCCAAATACATGCTTGAAAGTCTCTTAGATTTAATGATTTCAGATGGTTTGTCTTTCATAGAGATGGCTTCAGAACAATCAATTATTTCTGACGCATGTTGAAGTCTTTTAAATTTCTTTAATTTTTCTATAATTGAATTTTTTTTTCCAAATAAATAAAACTTATAATTAATATTTCTCAAAAGAGATTGTTCGAGGCCTTTTAATATTTCTTCAGTTTTAGTTTCACTGCCCAACATATCAACTGCTAACTTTAAATCTTTTTCCAAACTACTAACTAAATTCTAAAAATTCAAAATTACAATTTAAATTTTCATCCTCTGATTTACTCTTAAAATTTTTTACATTCCTGATCATATATTCCGCAAATTTACTAATAAAAATATTATTTAATTTATTTCCTTTATAAATGTTATTTAAGATTGTTTGTTCTAGCAATGATTTATCTCCTGAATGATCCTCTTTATCTAAACTTTTACTATATTCATATAATCTACCATAAAATGCTTTGATAAAAACTTTCATTTTTTTGTTTACTGCGATATCGCCAAAACCCATTTCCCTGAGATTATTTTCAAAATCATTAAACATGTGATCAAATAGGCCTTGTGCAATATCCGAATTCTTTATTTTTTTACTTTTATAATAGTAAAATATCATAAAGGAATGAAAAATTACTAAATCAAATCTAGTCTCAAAACTATCATCTAATTCGTAGTCAAGATAAAAAAACTTTGACCTCGATATTTTGACAATATTCTGATAGATTTTTTCTACGTAGAAATTTTTATTATTAATAATCATATTGATGAATAAACATATTATTTTTATTTTACTTATTTATATCTTATATAGTTGCTCTCCGGTAAATAAGCAACACGGATATCTTATAGACGATATTCTTATCTCATCTGAAAAAATGTCAGGCTTTAAAGTAAATAATACAACTAAAGATGAAGTCTATAACGCCATGGGATCTCCCTCAATTGAAATTAGTGATATTGATAATACTTGGATTTATTTATTATCTCTTAAAGAAAAAAATGTTTTTGAGGAAGACGCTTTGATATTCCAAAACATATACAGGTTTGTTTTTGACAAAGATGAAGTATTAACTGAAATGGTTATCTTGACCGAAGATAACTATAATAAAATTGCTTTCTCAACTGATAAAACAACAATTAGAAGGGATGCATATGGGATTACCGACCAGTTATATGATGCTTTTACAAGAGGACAATGACCATAAATAAAAAGTCTAATGTTAAGTTATAAAGCAGCCAATAAAAGAAGTGCAACAATATTGGTAATTTTGATCATTGGATTAACTGCAGGTCCAGCAGTATCTTTATACGGGTCACCTACTGTATCTCCTGTTACAGCTGCTTTATGAGCTTCAGATCCTTTACCTCCAAAATTACCATCTTCGACATATTTTTTTGCGTTGTCCCAAGCTCCGCCTCCAGCTGTCATTGAAATTGCAACAAATATTCCAGTTACTATTACACCAAGAAGCATGGCGCCCACAGCAGACACTGCAGCATTTTGATCTGCAACAAATGTTACTAATAAATATAGTATAATAGGAGACAATACTGGCAGCATTGATGGAATTATCATTTCTTTAATAGCAGAGCGAGTTAACATATCCACTGATCTTGAATAATCAGGTTTAGTATCGCCAGTCATTATGCCAGGATTTTCAGCAAATTGTTTTCTAACTTCTTCAACAACGGCTCCTCCTGCTCTTCCAACAGCCATCATTCCCATCGACGCAAATAGATATGGCAGTAAACCACCTATTAAAAGTCCAACTACAACATATGGATTTTCAAGACTAAAGTTTGGTGTAAGACTCTCTACAAGCTTTAGATCCTCAACGTAAGCAGCAAATAAAACTAAAGCTCCTAAACCTGCAGAGCCGATTGCATAACCTTTTGTAACTGCCTTAGTAGTATTTCCAACAGCATCGAGTGCATCAGTTGTCTTTCTTACATTTTCATCCAAATTCGACATTTCTGCTATACCACCAGCATTATCAGTTACTGGACCATAAGCATCAAGTGCAACAACCATTCCTGCTAAAGCAAGCATAGCTGTGACTGCAATGGCAATTCCAAACAAACCGGCTAATTGGAATGTCATGACAATACCAATCACAATAACCAATGCTGGAAGAGCTGTCGCTTCCATTGACACTGCGAGTCCTTGAATTACGTTAGTACCATGACCTGTTGTTGAAGCTTTGGCGACACTCTGAACTGGTCTATAATTTGTGCCTGTATAATATTCAGTAATCCAAATTAAAAGCCCAGTTATTACAATTCCAATAATTGAGCAAATATAGAGCGAAGTGCCTGTGAAAGATGTATTACCAAATGTAAATTGATTTGACATATCTCCTAACACAACTTGAGTAACAGGGTAAATAAATATTAGAGAGAGTATTGCTGAGGCAATAAAGCCTTTATACAAAGCGCCCATAATACTTTGGGAAGAACCTAGTCTCACAAAAAAGGTACCGATAATTGAGGCCACTAAACAACTACCTCCTATTGCCATTGGGTAGATAGTCATCATATGTACAATTTCACCAGTAAAAAATATAGTAGCCAGTACCATTGTTGCGACAATTGTAACTGCATATGTTTCAAATAAATCTGCTGCCATACCAGCGCAGTCTCCGACATTGTCGCCAACATTGTCAGCTATCACTGCTGGATTCCTTGGATCATCTTCAGGAATTCCTGCCTCAACTTTGCCAACCAAATCAGCACCGACATCAGCACCTTTTGTAAAAATTCCACCACCTAATCTGGCGAAGATTGAAATAAGAGAAGCACCGAAACCTAATGCAACAAGGGCATGTTTTAATGTTTCTTCTGAGACTGAGTATGTATCTAAAATAGCATAATAAACAGATATAGATAGTAATGCCAAGCCAGCAACAAGCATGCCAGTAACCGCCCCTGCTTTAAAAGCTACATTTAATCCTTTTCCTAAGCTTTCACTTGCGGCTTGAGCAGTCCTTACATTTGCTCTGACAGATATTATCATTCCAATATATCCTGCCGCACCAGAGAGAATTGCACCAATTAAATATCCTCCTACAACCCATAAGTCTCTAAAGAACAAATATAAGAGAACACAAATTACAGCACCCACAATAGCAATGGTCGTATATTGCCTATTAAGATACGCTTGTGCACCAACTTGAATTGCTGATGAGATTTCTTGCATCTTTTCACTACCAGCGTTTGACTTTAAAACTGAATTCCCCGCCCAAAAACCGTAAATAATTGATAGTACTCCAGAAAATATAATCAGATTTAATATACTCATATCTTGTGTCCTTAATTGATTGTTGTTTTTGGAGAAAATGCCAAAAATTGCAGGAATATGCAACTTTTATTTTATTCTAAATTTATCTAAGGTTATCAAGTACTCCGTTTAAAAGTGCAGATTCTTTGTCTGTAAAAAAATGGTTGGATACCAATAAATACTCAGAAATAACAATTTTTTTTGAAATTTGCTTTTTTATAGCAATCTCAAATATAGCACATCTGAAAATAGATAGTAGCAACTTATCAAAAGATAAGGCTTTAGTTTTGTCACTAAGTGAATTCTCTAATATCAAATCTATCTTCTCTAAATTTGTTGATACTCCAAAATAAATTTCTTTAACTAAAGGAATTTTTAAAGCATTAATTTTATTTTTAAAATCAACATTTTCAATGATATGAGAAAGCATTTCATCAAAAGATGAGTCTATTATTTTTTTATTAATTGAGGACTCATAAATCGCCTGTACAGCTAAAAGCCTTTGGTATGATTTATTATCAGACATTAAAATTAATTATTTAAAACTGATAAAGCTGCTAAAACCGCTTCCTTAGCTCGATTCAGTTTTTTTGAAGACCTGTCGGACGCCTGTTTAAGGGTTGTGCAAGTAAGGACAGTATTTGAAACTGGTACTCTTTTCTCAATTGATATTGCTAAAAGTGAATTTGTTATTGCATTTGCAATAAACTCATAATGATCAGTTTTACCTTTTATAATGCAGCCAACCGCAATTACTGCATCATATTTTTTTTTCTTAAGAAGTATGGAAATTTGGACAGGAATCTCCAATGAGCCATTAACTTTAAATAAGTCATACTTATATTTACGTTTTTTTAATTCAGTTATAGCGCCATTCAATAGTCCATTCGTTATTTTTGGATAAAAATTCGAAGCTACGATCAAAAATTTATATTGTTTACTCATCTATAATATTTAAAAGTTTAGTTTTTATTATCTCTATATTATAGGCATCGAGACCAATAAACTTCCATTCAGTATTTGTAAGTAGTATCATTTTTTTTACACCAATTTCAGATAAAATTTGTGCACCCATTCCATAAATTCTGAGTTCATCGCTACTACTCTGCCCTTTACTGTATGAGTTTGATTGATTAGTAATTAAGTTATTAATTATAGATTTACCTGTATCTCTAATCAGTATAATGACACCCCGGTTTTCTGCTTCAATCATATTAATCGCTTTATGCAAAGAAGCATCATCACTTCCGTAACTACCAAATAAATTATCAAAATAGTCTGTAACATGTACTCTAACCATTATTGGGTTACCATCATCAATATTTCCTCTAGACAAAACAATTTGCTCAGTTCCATCGTAGAGGGACTCATATATTTTTATATTAAATTTACCCCCCGATGCTAAAGTTATCTCAGAGTCATAAGATTTTTTAATAAACTTATCCTTATCTCTTCTATGAGAAATTAAATCTACTATTCTTCCAATTTTAATATTATGTTTTTTTGAAAATTCAACGAGATCAGGCACTCTTGCCATAGTGCCGTCATCATTCATAATTTCACAAATCACACCTGCCGGTACATGTCCACTAAGTCTTGCCAAATCAACCGATGCTTCAGTGTGACCAGCTCTTATTAATACACCTCCGTCCCTTGCAACTAAAGGGAATACATGACCGGGGCTCATTAGATCATTTTTTGATTTATTTCGATCAATAGCAGTTTGAATTGTAACAGCTCTATCTTGTGCCGAAATTCCTGTTGTAACGCCTTCTTTTGCCTCAATAGAAATTGTAAATGCAGTTGTGTCTCGTGCATCATTATTTTGTGACATTAGAGGCAAATCAAGTTCCTTAACACGATCCTCGGTTAAAGATAGGCAGATCAAGCCTCTACCATACGTTGCCATGAAATTTATAGCTTTATCGTCAACTTTCGAAGCAGGAATAATTAAATCACCTTCATTTTCACGGTCTTCATCATCGACCATGATTACCATTTTACCTAGTTTTTGATCTTCAATTATTTCTTCAATAGATGATATAAATTCATTATTCATAAGTTATATGTTTCAACGATTTTGCGTAACATATCTTGCCAACATATCAACTTCAAGATTTATTCTATCGCCTATTTTTAATTTCCTTAAGTTAGTTTTATCCCATGTATAGGGTATAATATTAAGACTAATTTCATCTTTTTTAATTTTATTGACAGTTAAAGAGATACCATTTATTGCGACTGAACCTTTTTTAGCAATAAATTTTTTAAGTTTTTTTGGAGTCTTGAAATTTAATACATAAGAACCGTCTATTTTCTTTAATGATAATAATACAGCAGTCTCATCTATATGCCCAAAAACAAAGTGTCCACTAATCTCATCACCAACTCTTAGTGATTTCTCAATATTTATTAAATCACCTACTTTAATTTGATTGAAATTTGTACAATTTACAGTTTCCCTTGAAACGTCGAAACTAACTTTTGTTTTTTTTAATAATTTTTTCTTCGATGTTACAGTTAGACATACACCATTGCAGCAAACAGAGCTTCCTTTTTTAATGTCTTTAAAATTGAGATCTGTATCAAGCACAAGCCGATAGTCTTTAATTTTTGTAAATTCTCTTACAATACCTTTATTTTCTATAATTCCTGAGAACATTGATTACTTTTTTCTATAAATAGATAATTGATCATTATCAATTATTTTAGTGTGAATTAACTTAAATTTTTTTAATTGGTCGATATTTTCTATATTTAAATCTGAAATAGCATTTATACCATTTTTACCCATAATTTTACTTGCTCTAAACCAAGCAATTTCATCAATTTGGTTTTTAATCAAAAGAGAAGCAGATAATTTTGCACCTCCTTCAACCAAAATTCTCATATAACCTAAATCTGAAATTTTTTTTATTATAGTTTTGATATCAAGTAAATTATTAACTTCATTAATTTTTATATACTTTATATTCTTTGATTTATGAATTTTTTTCTTAATCTTATCAGAATGAAAAATATAAATTTTACGATTTTTATTACTAAAAATTTTTAAATTTCTTTTTAAAATTAACTTTCTATCTAAAATAAAGATATCAGGTGATCTATTGCTTAATCCATCAAGCCTACAATCCATTACTGGATTATCTTTTGTAATTGTACCAGTTCCTACAATCATACATTTATTTAATGATCTTAATTTATGGCCAATCATTCTAGAAATTGAGTTAGTTATCCATTTACTTTCATTTAATTTTGTTGCAATTTTTCCATCGGCGGTAGATGCAATTTTGAGTGTTATAAAAGGTTTATTATTATTTAATGATTTAAAAAATACATTATTTAAATTTAATACTTGATCACCAAAATTTTTGATGACAACGTTAATACCAGCTGACCTTAACTTTTTTACTGAATTGCTATTAACCAGTGGATTCTTGTCCACTTGAGAAATTATCACTTTAGAAAATTTTAAATCTATAATTTTATTAACGCAGGGAGAAGTTTTGCCTTCATGAGAACAGGGTTCTAATGTACAATATAAATGAGCACCTTCAATGTCTCTTTTGTTTTTAATTTGACTTATTGCGTGTATTTCAGCGTGAGGAACTCCCTTAGGCTGAGTCCAGCCTCTTGATATAATTTTATCATTTTTCACAATTATCGCTCCTACAGGAGGGTTAGGATATGTTGTGCCAACAGCTCTAAAGGCCATTCGTTCTGTAATTCTGAAGTATTTTTTCTCACTCAAAGGCTAACCTAATCTTTGCTTGAGGAAATCACGCCTAAAAACTCTTCAAAATCTTTTGCCTCACGAAAATTCTTATAAACAGACGCGAATCGCACATAGGCAACTGAGTCAATACTTTGCAATCCCTCCATAACGATTTCACCTATTATATCAGATGAAACTTCTGTTTCACCAAGACTTTCAACTCTTCTAACAATCCCACTGATCATTCTATCAACCCTTTCATTGTCTACAGGTCTTTTTCTAAGAGCTATTTGCACAGACCTTTCAAGCTTGTCACGGTCAAAAGGAACTTTTTTTCCAGATTTTTTTAGAACGGTCAGCTCGCGTAATTGAATACGTTCAAATGTTGTAAAGCGTGCACCGCATGCAGAGCAAAATCTTCTTCTTCTTATCGCAGAGTTATCTTCTGTTGCACGCGAGTCTTTTACTTGAGTGTCATTATTTCCACAAAAAGGGCACTTCATATATTCACCTAACTATAAATTGGAAACTGATTACAAAGATTTATCACTTTTTCTTTTACTAACTTTTCAACTTTACTATTGTCATCCGGGTTTTGCTTTAATCCCGATAAAGTTTCAAGTATTAAATTTCCAACAGTTTCAAATTCCTTCTCCTTAAAACCTCTTGTAGTTGCTGCTGGAGTTCCTAATCTTATTCCAGATGTTATTTTTGGAGGCTTTGGATCTTTTGGTATTCCATTTTTGTTGCATGTAATGTGGGCTTCTTCAAGACTTGTAGAGGCGGCATCTCCTGTTAGCTCCATTGGGGTTAAATCAACCAATATTAAATGTGTATCTGTACCACCTGAAACAATTTTGAGACCACCCCCAACTAGTGTATGACTAAGAGTTTGAGCATTTTTTATAACTTGCTTAATGTATTCTTTGAATTCAGGCTTTAGAGCTTCACCAAAGGCAACAGCCTTACCCGCTATTACGTGCATTAGAGGTCCACCTTGATAGCCAGGAAATACAGCTGAATTAAACTTTTTACCTAAGTCGGAATTATTAGATAGTATCATCCCTCCTCTCGCACCTCTTATGGTTTTGTGAGTTGTAGAAGTGACAACATCTGCAAATTCAAGAGGGTTTGGATATTCTTCAGCGGCAACTAAGCCGGAAAAGTGAGCCATATCTACATGAAGAAATGCGCCAACGATATCACAAATTTCACGAAATCTTTTAAAATCTATTATTCTCGAGTAAGCGCTACCTCCTGCAATTATTATTTTAGGCTTATGTTCTTTTGCGAGCGATTCAACTTCATCATAATTAATGAGTCCTTCGTCATCCAAACCATACTGAACTGCATTAAACCATTTTCCTGACATGGATGGTGCTGACCCATGAGTTAAATGTCC
>MDTE01141903.1_pt1 | contig 10272 bp, 7 predicted proteins | sample 811231 | NCBI WGS metagenome assembly MDTE01 (sample SAMN05326651, study PRJNA326480) | marine metagenome | isolation source: seawater | place: Indian Ocean: Red Sea | collected 2010 | reverse complement strand
CATGGTCAATTCAAAATCCAGTTGCTTTAGTTTTTGATGAATACGATGCTGGAAGACCTGATGTTATGTTTGTTATACAAAGAGTTCTAGAGTCTGAAGGAAGTTTTACATTATTGGATAAAAATAAAGTTTTAAAGCAAAACAAATATTTTAGATTATTTGCCACCTCAAATACTATTGGACTGGGAGATACAAGTGGCCTTTACCATGGGACCCAACAAATTAATCAGGGGCAGATGGATAGATGGAATATTGTTACTACTTTAAACTACCTTGGGCTTGAAAAGGGAATGGAAATAGTATTATCGAAAAATAAAAATATGAATAATGCTAAAGGCAAGGAAATTATTTCAAACATGATAAAAGTTGCAGCTTTAACCAGAAAAGGTTTTATTGCTGGAGATATATCTACTGTTATGAGTCCAAGAACTGTTATTCATTGGGCTGAAAATAGTCAAATTTTTAAAGATATTGGCTACTCTTTTAGAGTAACATTCTTAAATAAATGCGATGATGTTGAAAAAAATACTATAGCTGAATATTATCAAAGATGTTTTGGTGAAGATTTGCCTGAGTCATTGATTAATATTCAGATTTAGATGAAAAAAGACGAAAACTTAAAAGAAAAGTTTAAACAAGCTTTAATCTCTACGGTTAAAGCAATATCTGAAGACTTTAATAATAAAGAAACACAAGATAAAAAAAATAATAGTTCAAAGAACTATAATTTTTTTGAATTAGATAATTTAAATAATAAATATGACTTTTTAAAGTTTAGAGCTGAGGCTGATTCAGAGGCTTTGAAAAGAAAATTTTCAAATAAACAAATATATATAAAAAATTTACCAACAAAACCAACTCTCAAAGCATTATATAATGTTTCTGAAAAAATTAGATATGAAAAACTTGGTACAAATATGTTGCAAGGGGTAAATAAAAATTTAATTAGCAACTATAACTATAAAATAAGTTTGAAAAGAAAAGATCAGCTTAAATCTAAAGATGATACCACAATTACAGAAGCTTTTGAGATTTATATGCTTAAAAATTTTTTTAATGTGCAAACAAATGAATTAAGTGAAAAAATTTTAAGTTTTTGGGAAAGTGAGTTTAAAAATAGCTTTGGTAAACATCTGAATTATTTAAAACAAAATTTGGAAAATCAGGAACTATATAGCTCTAAGTTTATTGAAATTTTAAATGAATTAGATTTCTTAGAAAAGGATGAAGAAGAGAAAAGCGAGGAAAATCAACAGGAAAGTGAGCAAAATGATCAACAAAATGCTGACTCTGATAATGAGAGAAGCGATAAACAAGATCAAAGTGAAACAGAAAATCAATCCATGTCTGAAACTGAGTCAGATGTAAATGAATTTAGAATGGAGGAACAACTTTTTGATACAGAAAACGATCAACAAAGTTCTGAAAATATAATTCAAAAACTAAATAATACGAAAAGTGAAAATGAATACAAAATTTTTACTAGAGAATTTGACGAAATAGAAAAAGCTGAAAATTTAGAAGATGCAGCAGAGATATTAAAATTAAGAAAAAATCTTGATCAACAATTAATTAACTTTAAAGATTTAATTATTAAATTAGCAAATAAATTACAAAGACAATTAATGGCTAAACAAAATAGATCTTGGGATTTTGACTTAGAAGAGGGATTATTAGATAGCTCAAAACTACCAAGAATAATTATAGACCCTTACAATTCATTATCTTTTAAAAAAGAAAAAGATCTTGAATTTAAAGATACCGTTGTAACTTTACTGATTGATAACTCTGGCTCTATGAGAGGAAGACCAATAACTATTGCAGCACTTTGTGCTGATATACTTTCTAGAACATTAGAAAGATGTTCTGTAAAAGTTGAAATTCTTGGATTTACAACAAAAAACTGGAAGGGAGGAAAATCTAGAGAAAGTTGGAATAAAAATGGAAAAATTAAAAACCCTGGGCGTTTAAATGATTTGAGACATATAATTTATAAAAGTGCTGATAGTCATTGGCGTCAATCTAAAAAAAACTTAGGTCTAATGCTCAAAGAAGGAATTCTTAAAGAAAACATTGATGGGGAAGCAATCATGTGGGCTTACAGTAGATTAAGGAAAAGAAAAGAAGAGAGAAAAATTTTAATGGTAATATCTGATGGAGCACCTGTAGATGACTCAACTTTATCAGTTAATTCTGGTGATTATTTAGAGAAACACTTAAAAAAAGTTGTAAAACTTGTTGAAAGTAAAGATGATGTAGAAATATTAGCAATAGGTATCGGACATGATGTTTCTAGATATTACAATAGAGCAATTAAAATTACTGATGTTCAAGAGTTGGGTGATGTTATGATTGGCGAGTTAAGTAACTTGTTTAAAAATAAAGAAAACCTAAATTAAATTCTAATTAAATCTTTATTTTTCCATTTAATTATAACTTCTGCACCATTTCTAGTTATTGAGTTTCTGCAAGTAACTTTTGCAGAATTTCTTTCAAGCAATGTGCCACCAATAAATATCCCAAGTCCTAATCCTGACTTATTTGCAAAATTTTTTTCTTTTGATCTAATGTAAGGTTCTCCAATTTTATCTAAAATGTCTTTAGGAAAACCATCCCCGTCATCTTCTACAATTACTTCGGTAGTTTCACTGTCTGAATTTATTGTTACGAATACTTTTTCTTTAGCAAATTTATTTGCATTTCCTATAAAGTTTCTTAATCCATAAACTATTTCAACTGATCTTTTAAATTTTATGGGATTTGTGTCCTGTTTATTTAGAAAAAAAAATTTCTTTTTACTTATGCTTTCAAAAGATCTGATAATTTCATTTAAATAATTTGACAAAGTTAATTCATATTCAATAAATTCATCATCAATATTTGGGTTTATAGAGAGTTTTTTTAATATTTTATTACATCTCTCAACCTGCTCGGTTAATAAAATAATATCTTTTTCTAAATCTTTATTACCTTTTAAAGAATTAGATAATTCCTGCGTAATTAATTTAATTGTAGACAGGGGAGTTGCCAAAGAATGAGCTGCTGCTGCAGCTTGACCACCGAGTGATACAAGCTCATGTTCCTTTGCTATTAATTGTTGAATTTTATCTAACGCATCCTTTCTTAACCCTGATTCTTGAGCAAATAAAATTGCAAAAAAATTTAGAAATAAAAGTGCTATTATAAGTGAAATTGAAATTGAAAAATAAAAGTACTCACTAATAATAGATCTATTTGGTAATGGAAGTCCTGATTCCTCATAAATAAAAGTAAGTATTAAAATACTCAAAATAGTTAATAAAATTAAAATAAAATTAGTTTTTTTTTCTAAGCTTAAAGATGCAAATACACTTGGAATTATCAAAAATACTATAAAAGGGTTCAAAATGCCACCTGCAAAATAAAATAGGAGTGATAGCTGTAAAATATCTATAATTAAAAAATTAAACGCAGTTCTATTTGATAATAGATTTTTTACATAAAAACTAATTAAGTATATATTACTTATTGCTCCAATTAATACTACGATATTTGCTTTTATAAATGAAAATTCGTATTGAAAAAAAAAAGCTGCGAAGTTTATTGCAACAAATTGGCCGATGATAGCAATCCACCTTAAATTAATGTAAGTTTTTCTATTTAAAGAATAGTTTTTTGAATTATTTAAAAACTCCATTTAAATATCTAAATTTGAAACATCTATTGCATTATCAACAATAAAATCCTTTCTTAGAGAAACATCATTACCCATCAAAGTATGAATCAAATCTTGATCCTTTTTTAGATTTTTAGAATATTGTACTTGAAGTAAATTTCTTGTTTCTGGATTTAATGTAGTATTCCATAATTCTATTGGATTCATTTCCCCCAAACCTTTAAAACGTTGAATATTTAGCTTAGATTTTTCCTCACCTAAAATATTCTGATAATCTTTACTGTTTTTATTCAATTTTTTTAAATCTTTTGAATTATTTAAAATATATTTTTCTAAATCTAGTTCGTCCTTTATATAAATACTCTTAGATCCTTTAGTTATTTTAAATAATGGCGGCTGGGCTAAATAAACATTTCCATTTTCAATTAGCTTATTAAACGGCTTATTATTTAAAAATGTTAATAATAAAGCTCGGATATGAGACCCGTCTACATCCGCATCGGTCATAATTATTATTTTACCATATCTAAGATCGTCAATATCAATCTCCTCAACTTTTGGGTCTAATCCTAAAGCATTAATAAGCGTTACAATTTCGTTTGATGACATCATTTTAGATAAAGATTTAGTTTTATAATCAATAGATTTACCATTTTTTCCATTTACTTCTGTGAATGTATTTAATATTTTTCCTCTAAGTGGAAGCACTGCTTGGAATTCTCTATTTCTTCCTTGTTTTGCCGAACCTCCCGCAGAGTCTCCCTCTACAATAAATAGTTCTGTACCTTCTTGTTTAGAATTTTGACAATCCGCAAGTTTTCCCGGTAAGCCTGTTAATTCTAATGCTCCTTTTCTTCTTACGCTTTCTCTAGCTTTTCTTGCAACATCTCTTGCTACAGCTGCTTGAATAATTTTTGATAATATTATTTTTGATATAGATGGATTTTGATCAAACCATATTGATAGTTTTTCATTAATAAAGTTTTCAACTATATTTCTTACCTCTGACGATACCAACTTATCTTTTGTTTGTGATGAAAACTTTGGGTCAGGTATTTTAATTGATAAAACGCAAGTTAAACCCTCTTTAACGTCATCACCAGATAAACTTACTTTATTTTTTTTTAGCAAATTTTGATCACTCGCATACTTATTTATTACTCTTGTTAGAGCACTTCTAAAGCCTAACAAGTGTGTTCCACCATCTTTTTGATATATATTATTTGTAAATGGATAAACATCTTCACTATATCCAGCATTCCATTTTAAAGAACATTGTATTTCAATATTGTTTTTTGTCCCTTCCATATAAATTGGCTTTTTAAATAAATCATTTTCATTTTTATTTTTTAAAGTTTCTCTTTTACTATCTAAAAATTCTACAAATTCTAAAATTCCTCCATCATAACTAAATTCTAGTGATTTTGTTTTTTTTACACTAAAATCGTTAAGAATTATTTTGATGCCTTTATTTAAAAAGGCTAATTCTCTTAGTCTTTTTTCTAAAATTGAAAAACTGAATTTTGTTGATGAAAAAATATCTTTTGATGGAATAAAATTTATTTCTGTGCCGTTTACTTTAGATTTTCCAACTTGTTTTAAAGGGGATTTTGCATTTCCATTTTTAAATTCAATAAAATATTTTTTTCCATCCCTGTCAATACTCAATTTTAAATTTTCTGAAAGAGCATTTACAACTGAAACTCCGACACCATGAAGTCCACCTGATACTTTATATGAATCGTGATCAAATTTTCCTCCAGCATGTAATTGTGTCATTATTACTTCTGCTGCTGATTTTTTTTCACCTTTGTGAAGGTCAATAGGTATTCCTCTTCCATCGTCCTTTACAGTAACCGAGTCATCAGAATTTATACTTACTTCAATATTTTTGCAGTATCCCGCAAGTGCTTCGTCTATTGAGTTATCAACAACCTCATAAACCATGTGATGTAGACCAGTTCCATCATCGGTATCTCCGATGTACATTCCTGGTCTTTTTCTAACAGCCTCCAATCCTTTTAGAACTTTAATTGAGTCTGCCTGATAGTTTTTATTTTTTTGAAATGACATTGATTTAATTAATTTTTTATAACATCTTTTAAATTTTTGACAAACCGTCTTGCTTAAGTAGCTCTAATTTGCATTGGTAATCAATGATAATTTAATGAAAAAAAAAAAATTAAATTACTTTTAAATATATCATCAAAATTTAATTTTTTTTAATTTTTTTGGCGGAGAGAGTGGGATTCGAACCCACGATAGAGTTTCCTCTATACACGCTCTCCAAGCGTGCGCCTTAAACCGCTCGGCCATCTCTCCTTATATTTTAAAATTATAAATTACCAAAAGTTAAATATTATTTAATTGAGTTATTTTTTAAAAAATTCGTTATATAGTTTAATATCGTACTTATTATAGCTTTCGATCAATTTTTTTTGATCCTCTGAAATTGGGTTATATTTATTTTGATTAATATGTACAATTTTTTTATTTTCTAGATTTAGTTTTTCAGATAATCTTATAAATGAGTTATTGAATTCTTCAAATTTTCCTACAAAATAAAAATTCCTCAAATTAGAGATTGCTACATTATAGATTTCGTCATTTACATTTTCAAAAGGTAAACCACTAAAATATTGACAATATAAATTTTTGGTTTGAAATGAATTTATTAATAAATCTGCTAGACTTTTTTTCGCTAAATGATGGCCTGGAACAAAATCATTATTTTTTAACATGTTATAATATGAATATACTCTGCGTGTCGGTTCTCTTAAAAATGTAATATATTTATATTCATTAGGTGAACATAAAAGGGATACGGGGTTATGTTCACTTTTCTTTTCAAAAACAAAAAAATTATTTAAATTTTTTTCAAGATGCTCGCGGATTGATGCCCCTCCTGTTTTAGGTACATGAATAAATGTTATTTGATTCTTATTAAATTTATAATCGTTTCTATGATAATTAAATATATAATTTCTTCTTTTCTCATCGAGATTAGTTAGAGATAACGAGTCAATTTTTTTTAATAATCTTGAAAATATTTTTCGATCAAATTTACTCATTAATTTATTAAAAATATATTTCATTCTAATTCAACTAATTTCCAAGGCCAAATTTTATAATTTGTGTATGTTTTAAACCAGAAAGATAAATATCTTTCTGCTAAATATGCGTATAATCTTTTTGTATCATAACCTTTAAGATCATTAAATTTAAATATATTTTCGCATTTAAAAAGCCATGAAAACAAATTATTAAACCATTCGTTTACAACTTTTGGTTTCGCTATAAACATTATATGAGGATTAAATGATGTTGATGTATTTACATATTTTCTAAATTGTTCTCTTTGATTGTCATCAAGCAAGTCAATCGCTTTATCAAGATTTCCAAAACCATGGTGCATATCAAAATGAACTTTAATTGTTTGCTTATTAGCATTTAGAAAAACCATAGGGTTAAGTAATATATTTTTAAAGCCTCTTTTTATTAATTTCATTTTGTTCATTTTGTTAACGCTTATTTCTTCACAAATTAGACTTTCATAATTTTGCCATTCCTTGTCTGGTTTTATTAATAAATGATCTTTAAAGTTATTTTTATTTATTTTTGCGTTTAAAGAATTAAGATTAATCCAAAATCTTCTTTTCTGACAAAATCCAATCCAATCCTCGCTATTTAAATTTAATCTATTTTTCCAGTACCAATAATGAAATGTTAATTCGGAATAATACTCCTCTTTAAAAAAAATATTGTCTCCTGAATCAGATTTTAAATAATCATCCGAAAAATTTTCTTTTCCTACTGAACACAACGTATAGTGAAATTTTTCTAGTGATTTAATTGCTTTATTTGTGACACAATATATTTCTAGCTTTGACATTATATATTAATACATTATTTTTAATTTAAATATAAACAAAATAAAATTTAAATTCATAAATGGAGCTTGGTAATAAAAACTTTTGTCTAATTTTAGGCTGCACTATTAATCCAAATAATATTCGCAACTTAGCAAGAAGAGATGCTGATTTGAGATTAGAAGATTATAAAGTTTCTTTAAAAAAATGGTTTAAAAATAGTTATGTTAAAAAAATTGTTATTATTGAAAATTCTGGACATAATCTTTCAGAGCTAATTAATATATCAAAAAAATTTGAAAACTCGAAAAAAATTGAATTTTTGTCAAATGATTTAAATAATAATTTTGCACCTGAGTTAGGAAAAGGATATGGAGAGTCGATTATTCTAAAAGAAGCAGTAAAAAACTCTTCACTTTTAAAAGAGTCGGAAAGTTTTGTTCATGTATCTGGTAGATATTATATAAAAAATTTTAGTAATTTCATTAATGAATTTACCAACTCGCAGTCAGATATTTTTTTAAATATTAGTGATAACCTAAGATACTCAGCGGCAAATATTTATGCTGGAAAAAAAAATTTTTTGATAGATTATGTGATACCTGAATCAGAAAAAATTAATGATTCAAATAATTATTTTTTTGAGAACTGTATTGCTTCTGCAACATTGAGGGCTATTTTAGATAATTTTAAATTTGAAATTCCAAAAACTTATCCAATTATTGATGGTATAATTGGTACAAATAATAAAAAATATAAATATAATATATTTAAAAAAATCAAATTAAAATATTTTGGTAAATTAAAGAACTATTTCTTTACAACAAAAAAATATTAATCCAGATGAAAATATATGATTGCATTACATATTTTGAAGAAAACTTCTTATTTGATTTAAGGCTTAAAATACTTAACGAATATGTCGATTATTTTGTAATATGTGAATCTGCTTATAGTCATAGTGGAGAGAAAAAGGAAAAGTTATTTGATCCTAGTTTATATGGAGAATATAAAAGTAAAATAATTCATTTAGTTTTGGATAGATTTCCATCTAATTCTTCTAGATGGCAAAGACAGGACTTGCAAAGAGATTTTATTTTTAATGGTATTTATCAAGCAGATAGTAACGATTTAATTCTTTTTTCAGATAGTGACGAAATACCTGATCCTGAAAAAATAAAAAACTTAAATTTTTCTAATAAATATTTTTTATTCGAACAAAAACATTTTTGCTATAAATTTAATATAATTAATTCATCAGAATTTTATTGGGAAGGAACAAGGGCTTGTAAAAAAAAAGATTTAAAGTCATTCAATTGGGTCAGAACAAAAGTAAAAAAACAAAATTTAAAATATCCTTTTTGGAGAATCGATAAAGAAAGAAATATTGAATTAATAAAAGATGGAGGATGGCATTTCTCTTATTTTTTAACCCCAGCTCAAATATCTAAAAAAATTAATTCCTCTCCACATGAAGAATTTATAAACAGTGAAAATTTAAATATTGACAATATTGAAAAAAAAATAAAATCTTTATCCGACCCTCTTGGTAGAGAGAGAACATTTAAAAAAATTGATGATAAAAAAATTTTACCTCTTGAAGTAAGTTCAAATCCCGAATTATATAGTGATTGGTTTATTTAGGTTTCTTTGTTTATTTTTAAAACTCCTATGAATGCTTCCTGAGGAATTTCTACCTTACCAAATTGTTTGGCCCTTGCTTTACCCTTTTTTTGCTTCTCGAGCAATTTTCTTTTTCTATCAAGAGCTCCACCTCCATGTATTTTAGTTAGGACATCTTTTTTAAAACCTTTGATTGTTTCTCTTGCAATAATTTTACCACCAATCGCTGCCTGTATTGGTATCATAAAATTATGTCTAGGAATTAAATCTTTAAGTTTTTCACAAACCTCACGGCCTATACTTTGAGCAAAATCTTTATGCACCATCATAGCTAAAGCATCTACTGGTTCACTATTTACAAGTATAGATAATTTTACTAATTCTCCGTCCCTATGTCCTAATATTTCATAATCAAAACTTGCATATCCACTTGTCATTGATTTTAATCTATCATTAAAATCAAATACCACTTCATTAAGTGGAATTTCATAATTTAATACAGCTCTATTACCTGAGTAACTTAAGTTTGTTTGAATACCTCTTTTATTCTGGCATAGTTTAATTATTGAACCAAGGTATTCATCTGGAGTGATAATTGTAGCTTTAATCCATGGTTCTTCTATATACTTTATTACAGTTGGATCAGGTAAACTAGATGGATTTTGTAATTCTAAAATTTTATCATTATTTAAGTGAACTTTATAAACAACTCCTGGAGTGGTCGTGATGAGGTTAATGTCAAATTCTCTTTCTAATCTCTCTGAAATAATCTCTAAATGCAATAAACCTAAAAATCCACATCGAAAACCTAAACCAAGTGCAGATGAAGATTCTGCTTCAAATGAAAAACTTGCATCATTTAATTGCAGTTTAGCGAGTCCATCTTTTAATTTTTGGTAATCCGAACTATCAACTGGAAATAAACCACAGAATACAACAGGTTTGCTTGGTTTAAAGCCCGGCAGAGCTTTATCAAGTGGTTTTGTGGCATCACATATTGTATCTCCAACTTTTGTATCAGATAGATTTTTTATTCCTGTAATTATAAATCCAATTTCTCCAGTATTTAGCTCTTTTATATCTTTGGCTTTTGGAGTAAAAACTCCTACTTTTTCAACAGTATAT
>MDTE01114771.1_pt1 | contig 10272 bp, 9 predicted proteins | sample 811231 | NCBI WGS metagenome assembly MDTE01 (sample SAMN05326651, study PRJNA326480) | marine metagenome | isolation source: seawater | place: Indian Ocean: Red Sea | collected 2010 | reverse complement strand
GGATCAGCCGGTCGTCGATATCGGGCCGCGCGAGTTTTTGCATCCCGCCCGCCGCAGCATCCTCCACCCACACCTCACCCGGCCGATTGACGAGGATTTCGGTCACCGTGTCGCGGTCCAGCCATTCGCGAAACGGGGCCAGATAAGCATCGAGATAGACGCTGCGTTCGCCGTGGAGGTCAACGTTCGGCGCGTCTTCTCCGGTTTGGCCGTCCGGCTGGAAAGGATGGATGTCGGCGCTCAACGGTTCGGCCCTGCTCAGCTTACCGAGGAGAAATCGAGGTCGCGCGCGGTGAAGATGCGGATCGGTTCGCCCTGCCGCACTCTCACGGTCGGCCCGCGCTGTCCGTCCTGCTGCGCGGCGGTGGCTGCCGCCGAGGAACTGGCCCCGCCGATCAGCACGCCTGCCGCGCCGCCCGTGGCCAGCGAGCCGACACCGCCGACCACCGAGAGCAGCATGGCCGAGCCGAAGCGCTTGAAGAAACTGTTGCCCGAAACCTTGCCCGCAAGACCCGTCGTTCCGTCGAAACCGATGGCGGGCGAGGCGAGATTGACCGAAGCGCCATCCGGGCGGATCAGGCGCGTCCAGATGACATAGGCGCGTTTCTGGCCGTTCTGCAGCCCCGACTGATATTGGCCGATCAGCCGACTGGATCGCGGGACCAGAATTTTCGTCCCATCGAAACTGCGCACATCCTGGCTGACCACCGCGCGGACATAGCCGGGGACGTTGGTATCGATTGCGGTTTCGAGAATTGCGGGAATCAATGTGCCCTGGGTGACGGTGGTCGCCGGATTGACCATGGCCTTGGCCTGCGCCGGAGCGCCACCGACGCCGCCGATACGGCTGGCGAAATCGTTGGCGGAATTGCCCGTAGCATTGGCGGCCCCTGCGCCGCCAGTTGCTCCCGGTTCGGTTATGGCGAGCGTCGCGGGCGAATTGCCCGCATCGAAGACCACGGTTGGATTGGCATATGGATTGGCGGCGAGACCCGGCTGGGGCTGCGCGGCCAGAACCGGCTGCGGGGCCGGATCCGGGCGGGGCGCGGGGGCGGCCATTGCGGCGGCCGGGGCCACCGGCGTCACGGCTTGGGGAGGCGCCGCAGGCGCGGCCTCGACCGGAGCCTGCTGGCCGCCGATACCTTCGGGCGGGGCGACACGAGCCGAATTCATGCTCCACAGCGTCACCAAGCCCAGCCCGGCAACAAGGGCGATGCCCGCAACCAGACCAAGCGCATCGGATTTGCCCGCAGGACGCGACACCGCCGGGAAGGCGTTGCGCTGCGCGAGGTCGATGACCTCCGCATCGGTCTGGTCGCGTGGGTCGACATCATTGGCGATCCCGGTATCGCCCGCGTTCTTTTCGGGCAGTCGCATGGCTAGACGCATCGTTTACCTCCCCTTCGAGGCGAGAGCGGGCTTACCGCTCGCGGAAGTTGCGGGCCGTTCCGGCCCCGTATTGACCAGTTGGGCGCTGTCCTTGCCCGATCGCAGCACGATCGTGCGCGGAACGCCATCGACGACAATGGTATCGCCGCGCACGGTGAAATTGACCGGGCCTTCCACACCTTCGCTATTGGTCACGAGAATGGCGGGCACATCCTTGCCATTGGGCCAGGTAAGGAAGGTGGCGGTCCCGTCGTCATAAGTGTTTTCGGGCAATAATTCGGGAGCGCCCGAGGCATTCCAGGCGAAGTTGAGATCCGCCGGATCGACCACCGCATAGGGATCGCGCGCAGCCTGTGCTTCGAGCGAATTCGGCCCGGCAGCCATCTGCACATCCTGTTCCTCTTCCGGCTCGTCCGGATAGGCGAAGCGCATCAGGTAGAGCGGCTTGGCATTGGGATTGGCGACGAGATCGAACAGATAGGTCCGCTTGCTGGTGATGACGGTGAGATTGGTCGAGGCGCGCGGCTCCAGCGGTTTCACGAACAGGATGTTCGCGCGCTTGTTCGGGGTGACCTGCCAGCTCGCGCTGTCGCCGATGGCAACGTTCTCGATCACTTCGTCGTCACCGAACAGGATGCTGGCCTGTACCGTCACCCGGCCTTCGACGCGAACCACCCTGGCTTCGTCATACATCACCTCGACGAGGCGGGAATCCTGCGCTGCGGCGGGCGCGGCCAGCAGGGCGAGAGCGAGCGCGGGAATGAGCGCGCGGGTCATGCGTGTTTCTCCATAGAACGGTCCAGGGCCTTGGGCGTCGCGGATTTGAACCGGCTGCCAATGCCCGACCCGCGGGCGCGGGCCTTGCTGGTGGGTGATTGCTGGGCGGGACCCGAAGACGTCGCATAAACCTTGGTCACGCGCGCGCCTCCGCCTGCGCCGGGGGCAGCGCCATCATTGGCGGCATGCGCGGTCGGCACTGCCGAAACGTCGATCCTGCGCGCCTGCGAGCTGGCCTGGCTGGCCGCCTGCGCCTGCGTGAGTGCGGCGGCAGGTGCTGCCTGATGCGGCACCGCGACAGGGGCCGATTTCTCATCCCGGTCGGAGACTAGGCCGAAGACAGTCCAGCCCGCAACCATGGCCCCGGCCACCTTGAGGACGAGAACCATCAAAGCGACATGGACCGCGCCGATCATGAAAAAGGCCATTCCGGCCTGCGGGTCGACCTGGCCGGGCGTGGCGGTCAATGCGGTGAGGATCGGCACGGCGAGTTCGAGCATGATGCTGCCGCCAAGCACCGCGAACAGCGGGGCTAGCGCGCACATGGTCAGCCCCTTGATCCAGCCAGTGAACAATCCGCGGGTGCCGTTGAACAGCGCCATGACCACGAAGATCGGCCCCAGTGCGACAAGAACGCCGAGTGCGATCTTGGTCGTCACCAGCAGCCCGACCGTGCCGAGCATGAACAGCATCGCGCCCAGCCACATCATGCCTTCGGGCGAGAAGGCGGAGAATTCTTCATTCGCGCCGCTCGCTTCCTGAATCGCGATGAAAACGACATCGATCTTCTGCGCGAAGGTGTCGGTGGCCGACCCCTTCGCCCCGGTTAGGATGCCAGCGAGATAATCGGGAGTGGCCACTGCGAGGTTCCAGACCACGCTCTGATAAGCGATCCAGCTCGTCGCGAAGGTGAGTACGAGGCCAAGCGTCATCATACGCGGGACGAGGCTGCGAATGCCGATATTGGTGCGCCCGGTCAGCAGGGCAAAGGCGAACAGCGCGATGAACAGCGTGAGGACCAGCGTCAGAACCGTGCCGAGCGAGCCGCCCGGCGCGAACAGGCGGCCGAACGCGGCAGCGCTCGCTTCACCCGCGATACAGTCGACACCGCGCAGTGCCGCCGCGACACCGTTGCCGACCCCTTCGGCGGCCTGCTGGCAGTTCACGCTCATTCGGCGGCCAGGCCGAGGGCTTCGACCCCCGCTCCGCCTTCATCGTTCGCCCCGCCCGGCCACTTCGTCCCGGTGAGTGCGGGGAACCATTCGCTGGGCGCATCGCCGAGCGCTTCGCGCAGCAGGTCGAGGCGGCGAACCGAGCTTTCCCGGCCCGACAGAAGCGTCAGCACTTCGGGCGCGCCCGACAGGTCGAGCCGTACGACCACGCTCGCATCGGGCTGACGCACGAGGAAACAGCGGCTGTGCGCGGGCAGCGTACGGATCAGTGCCAACTCGTGCTCGGTCAGGCCGAAACCATCGCAATAATCCTCGGGCCGCGCGCGGCTGTTGGGCATGAACACCATGGTCGCAGTCTGCTCGACCAATGCGGTCGAAATGCGGCTTTCGAGCGCGTCGCGCGCCGACTGCGTCGCAAAACCGACCAGCGCGTTGCGTTTTCTGAGCGTCTTGAGCCAGTCGCGGATGCGCGCGGCGAAGACCTCGTCGTCCAGCGCCTTCCAGCCCTCGTCGATCAGGATCATGGTCGGCTTGCCGTCCAGCCGTTCCTCGATCCGGTGGAAGAGGTACATCATGGTCGGCGTGCGCAGCTTCGGGTTTTCGAGCAACGCTGTCATGTCGAAGCCGAGCACGCGGCTCGTCAGGTCGAGCCGATCTTCGGCATTGTCGAACATCCAGGCATGTTCGCCCTCCCCGATCCAGGCACCGAGACGATCGGCCAGATCACCCGGTTGCGGACGGCGGCTGCCCGACAGCAATTCCTTGAAGTGGCGCAGGCGGCGCAGCGAGGCGTCATTGGCATAGGCCGCGTCGACCGCGCCGGCGATGGTCTGTTCTTCCTCTGGCCCCTCGGCCTTGAGTAACACCCCCAGCCAGTCGCGCAGGAAGGCCTTGTTGCCGGGCGTATCGGGCAGGGAGAGCGGGTTGAAGCCGGTCGGCTCGCCCGCGCGGATGCTGTCGTAACGCCCGCCGATGCCGCGCACGAACAGCTCCGCGCCGCGATCCTTGTCGAACAGGATGGTGCGGGGGCTGAACTTCTGTGCCTGCGCGGCGAGGAAGTTCATCACCACGGTCTTGCCCGAGCCCGACGGCCCGATGACCGAGAAGTTGCCCAGGTCGCCGTGGTGGAAATTGAAGAAGAACGGCGTCGCGCTGGTGGTCTCCAGCAGCGTCACCGCTTCGCCCCAGTGGTTGCCCTGCGCCTGACCGAGCGCGAAGCCGTGCAGGCTCCCGAAGCTGGCCATATTGGCGCTCGAGATCAACGCACGGCGGACGAGATAGCTCTCGTTGCCCGGGAACTGTCCCCAGAAGGCGGGCTCGCAATTGGTATCCTCGCGCACCGCGATCGCGCCGGTATCGGCCAATGCGGCGGCGCAGGCAGCCATGGCGTCGTCGAGCCGGCCGAGACCCTGTTCCTTGACCATTACGGTCAGATGATGATCGCCGAAGCCGACCGCGCCATTACCCAGCGCATCGCGCGCGGCAAGCATGTCGGCGCGTTCTGCGGCGGCTTCCTCGTCCGCGCTCTTCAGGCGGCGGATGGCCAGGTCCATCCGCTCGCGCGCGGTCTGACGCTCGGTCGGCGCATAGCTTTCGCTCACCACCATTTCGAACGGCAGGCGCAGCAGGCTGTCGAGCAGGCCGGGAGAGGTCGCTTCGGGATAGTCCTTGAGGCCCAGGATTGCGGCAAAATCGGGCGTGCCCGAACCGCGCATCTCGATCGCATCGAGGCCGAAGCTGACCCGGCGATAGGGCAGCATGTGCCCCAGATCGACATCGTCGGCAGGCTTGCGCACGGGGCGCATCTCGCCGTTGTAGAGCGCGCTCAAGAGCTCGAGCATTTCCGAATTGGTATGACCCTGCGGCCCGATGTAATCGCCGAGCAGGGTCGCACCGTAAGCCGATAGCGAAGCCACCAGCCCTTGCGAGGCGGCGCGCAGGCTGCGCAAATCCTTGGGGTCGGCGTCGAGCCGTTCGCCGCCACCGCGCTTGAATTTCTTGCTCACGCGTTCGGCAAGCCCCGCCTTGCCACGCGCCGGGCGGCGGATCAGCGTAATGAACTGGTCGTTGACGAATAGCTGGCCCGAGCCGAGCCGCTCGCGCCAGCGCTCGTCGATATGGCGGCTGATCGGATCGGGAAACTGCGCCTCCAGCTCCACCGAAACACGGCGCCGGATGACGTGGTGGTAGAGAACGAAACGCGCATCGAGCGTGGAGCGCAGTACCACTTCGCGCGTCGCGGCATGGGCGTTCAGCGCGTCGCTGTCCTCGGTCTCGAACAGCAGCCCCGGGACCTGGATCGCGGTCATCACGCTGCCGTCGCGCAGCAGCATGGTGCTTTCATCGATCAGGCGAAGATACGGAAGGCGATCGCCGGCGCGCGCTTCCTTCGCGCTCCAGGCAGCGGCGCCTTTCCACTTGTCCTTACGCGGCATAGGAATTGCACCCCCAGCGCTTGTAGTTTGCCACCCGCGGGCATTTCGAAACCTTGGTGATCCACAGGTCGAAGATGCGCGGTTCGCGCAGGCAGGCGAAATAGCCCACGCCATGCATCACGGCGAAAACCAGCAAGGCCAGCCAACTGCCGGTGATCAGGAATGCCTCGGTCGTCACCATCCCGTTGATGATGAAGTAGTTATAAGTCACCCCCGCGAACATCTGCGGACGCGTAAGCGCGCGGTGGACGGGATGGCGGACGAGCGCGGTCACGTCAGCCTCCTGCCACGCCCTGGATGCCCGCGACGATCGAAGCGGCACCGAATAGGATAAACACGCCGATGATCACAGTTGCCCCGAAGCGCCAGTTAAGGCGGCCGGTCAGCATCATGAAGCCGACGGCAGCAACGGCCATGACGGCAACGGCGGTCGCGACATTGCCGAGCAAGGTCCCCTGCAGCCAGCCAAGCGCGGCAACGATCGGGCCGGAACCTGCGGGATCGGTGCCTTGCGCAAAGGCGGCGCTCGGGATCATCAGTGCGGCAAGCGCCGCCGGAAGGGTGATTTTGCGACTCAAGTATCTACTCCCGTGAATGGTCGGAAAGACGGCCCATAATGGCCGCCACGTAATGCTGTGTTTCGCGGATGCGGGGAATGCCGCCCGCGCGAATGACGCGCCCCGGCCCCGCATTATAGGCTGCCAGAGCCTTTTCGAGATCGCCGTCGAACCGGTCGAGCTGTTCGCGCAGATAGCGTGCACCCCCTTCGAGATTGGCGAAGGGATCGTCGGGATCGACACCGAGATCACGCGCCGTACCCGGCATCAGCTGGGCGAGCCCGCGTGCGCCAACGGGCGAAACCGCGTTCGCGCGCCAGCGGCTCTCCTGCCACACCAGCGCTTCGATGAGCGTCGGGCTGAGATCGAAGCGGGCGGCAAGTTCGGCAACCTTGGCCTTGTAGCTTTCCGGTACGAAACGCGCATGCTCGCCAGGATCGGCGACAGCGGCATCCGGAATCACGATGTCGGCAGGGACTTCGGTCAGCGGCCCTGCGGATGCCAATTCGGTTTGGGCGGCAGCCGACGCGGCGCTTCCGCCGGTTACCCAGCGCGCTCCGTCAGCGTCGACTTCCATGACATCCGCCTTCACAGGGAAGGCAGTCAGCACCGCGCAGGACAATCCCGTCACCAGCGCCAAGCGTGCGAGAATCATTGCACCCTCCGTCCGGTCCCGATGGCCATGATACATGACAAGCGAGTGACAGGAAGGGCAATGTGCTGTCGAACTGTCGCAAGGTTACAACACACATAAAAAAGGCCCGCCTTCCAAAGAAGGCGGGCCCGGTGGCTCTGCAGTCTTGCGAAGAATTAGCGGAGCGAGAGTGCATAATAGCGAGCGAATTCGCCCTTGTCGAGCATGGCCAGGGCCTTGCGCGCGAGACGGCGCGAATCCACCCATTTTCCATCGGCGGTTTCGAGTTCGACACTGTCGCGCGCATTAGCGGCAGCCGCAAAATCGGCGCGGGCCGCCTCATAGTTGCCCGTGCGCGCGAGCGCGATACCGTGATTGATCAGGCGTGCCGGGTCGTCCGCGGCCAGCTCGTCGCATTTCTCGATGGCCGCACGGGCCGCGGCATTGTCGTTCGCGACTAGCTCTTCATAGCCCACATCGAAATCCGAATGCGGGTCTGCGACCACCTCGACCGGACCCTGCGCCATAAGCGCCAATGCTACACTTGCGATGATCGCCATTTCGGCTCTCCCATATCTGTTCTGCGGCTATGGGTGCCCTGCTTCACCGCATTCCGCAACAAAACTGTAACATTGTCATATTTCTGCAATCCATGGGTTTGGGATGCGGTTTTCGACGAAGCCCCGGTGCTTCGTCGCATTAGTGGTCGAAACTGCAACACAACGGTCATGAAGCGACAAAAACTGTCACGAAGGCCCCCTAGCGGACGAGTCGCGATCAACGAATTCGCGAATCCAGTTCATCCGGTTTTTGAGGGGACCGTTACCCGTGACCAATCTTCATCGTTCGCTCGTCCTCGGCTGCTCGGCTCTGGCTCTCGCCAGTTGCGGCGCCGACGAAATCGTCTCGCCGGGAACCGGCGGGAACATCACCATCAACAATACCAATACGCCTGCACCCACGCCGACACCGACCCCGACGCCCACAGCCACGCTGGTCACTCCGGCAGCCGGCTGCCCGACCATTTCCGATCCGGTCGGCCTGACCGACAGTGGCACGATCAACGGGCCGACCGGTGAATACCGCGTCTGCACCCTGCCTTCGCGCTTCACAGCGTCGTCGACGCTGCCCTATATCGAAGGCCTGCTCTATCGCATTGATGGCCGTGTCGACGTCGGCACCGATGGCGGCCCGGTCGACACCGGTGCGGATACCGATGTCGAACTGACCATCGAACCGGGCGTGATCCTGTTCTCGCAGGGCTCGGGCTGGATGAACATCAACCGCGGCAACACGATCCAGGCCAACGGCACCGCATCGCGTCCGATCATCTTCACCAGCCGCGACAATGTGCAGGGGCTCAACACGATCAACTCGTCGGGCCAATGGGGCGGTCTCGTCCTCTCCGGCCGCGCTCCGGTCACGGACTGTATCGCTCCCGGCGCGACCCCGGGCACGGCAGCCTGCGAACGCCAGGTGGAAGGCGCGGTACAACCCGCCCTGTTCGGCGGCGCAACCTCGGACGACAGCTCTGGCAGCCTTCAGTTCGTCCAGCTCCGTTATTCCGGCTTCGTCCTTTCGGGCGACAACGAGTTGCAGGCCCTCACCACGGGCGGCGTGGGAAGCGGTACGACGATCAACAACATCATGAGCTACAACAGCTCGGATGACGGCGTCGAATTCTTCGGTGGCCGCTTCAACGTTCGCAACCTGATCGTGGTCGGTGCGGAAGACGACAGCCTCGACACCGATACCGGCGTGAAGATCAACATGCAGAACGTGATCGCTATCCAGCGTCCCAACGTTGGCGATACGATCATCGAGGCCGATTCCAATAACGGTCTGGAAGAGCAGACCCCGCGCCAGAAGACGCAAATCTCCAACGCGACCTTCATCCACAACGGTGCCGAGCAGGACCAGGCCATCCGTATCCGGGGCGGCACCGATTTCGCGATCGTGAACTCGGTTCTGGTCGATGCCACGGGCGGCACGCCCTGCCTGCGTCTCGACCTTCCGGAAACGATCCGTGCGGCCGGCGCCGGCCCGGACGAAGACGGTCCGCCGGTCTTCGCAAGCTTCGTGATGGATTGCGCGACCGATTTCCGTGACGGCAGCGGCGGTGTCACTGCTGCACAGACCCAGGCGATTTTCGATGGTGGTTCGAACAACGATGCAGCCTTTACCAACACGCTGACGATGACCTTCGTCAACGGTTCGAACGAAAACGGCGTCGCCGTCTTCGATCCGAAGGCATTGGCCGCGTTCTTCAACACCCCGACGAATATCGGTGCCGCATATCCGGGCAACGACACCTGGGTTCAGGGCTGGACCTGCAACTCGGCCACGGTGACTTTCGACTCGAACGTAACCGACTGCTCGAGCCTGCCGGTCTACTGATCGGCTCCAAAGGCCGCGGGATGCGCACCAAGGCGCATTCCGCGGCCTCATTCGCTTTTCGCACAGGAGCCATCGCAGAGCTCCGCATCCGTTATCAGGCCTGAACATGAGGGGGTCTCGTATCATGTCGACCGGCAAGCAGCTTACCGCGCTGCTCCTGCTCACCACCGCGCTCACTATTCCCGGGGCCGCTTTCGCCCAGGATACCGGTGTGGGCACCGGCGCCGAAGGCGTTCCCGCCGAAGCCGATCCCGCAACCGACGCCGTCCAGGCACAGCAGGTCGAGGGCATCGAGGATACGCCCGAAGAGGAGCAGTTCGAGGAGCCCGAAATCTCGGTCCCCGGTGGCGCCATCGTCGTCACCGGCCGCCGTCGCCAGGACGTGACCCGTGCCTCGTCGCAGGTCGTCTCGGTGCTCGACAGCGCCAGCATCGCCCGCACCGGCGAAGGCGACATCGCCGGCGCGCTGACCCGCGTCACAGGCCTTTCAACCGTGGGCAATGGCCTCGTCTATGTCCGCGGCCTGGGCGATCGCTATTCGCTCGCGCTGCTCAACGGCCTCCCCCTCCCCTCGCCCCAGCCGCTGAGCCGCGTGGTGCCGCTCGACATCTTCCCGACCAGCATCATCGCCTCCAGCCTGGTCCAGAAAACCTATTCAGCCAATTTCCCCGGTGAATTCGGCGGCGGCGTGATCAATCTTACCACTCGCGCCGTTCCCGACGAAAGCTTCATCAAGATCAGCGCCGGAATTTCCGGCGATAGTGAAACCACCTTGGGAACGGGCTATTCCTACTATGGCTCGAGCTATGACTGGTTCGGTTTCGATGACGGGCGGCGGACCACGCGCCCGGCGCTTCAGGATTACCTCGACAGCGGCCTGCCCCTGTCCGACCCGCAGATCGACCAGAAAG
>MDTE01096521.1_pt1 | contig 10272 bp, 7 predicted proteins | sample 811231 | NCBI WGS metagenome assembly MDTE01 (sample SAMN05326651, study PRJNA326480) | marine metagenome | isolation source: seawater | place: Indian Ocean: Red Sea | collected 2010 | reverse complement strand
CAGCTGATGGTTGGTTTTAATCGCCGTTTTTCACCTCATATACAAAAAATTAAAGATCTAATTTCACGGGTTAATAGTACGAAAACTTTTGTTATGACGATTAATGCTGGAGAAGTGTCTAGCGATCACTGGATACAGGATCGTTTTGTGGGTGGCGGAAGAATTTTAGGAGAAGCCTGTCATTTTGTTGACCTCATGCGTTTTCTTGCGGGTTGCAAAATAACAGCTTTTTCTGCTCATAAAATAGATAGCCAGAACGATCAGCAAGCAATAAGCGATACAGCATCAATTACCTTGAATTTTGAAGATGGTTCCATGGGTACGATTTTATATTTATCCAATGGGGCTCCAGATTTTCCAAAAGAGCGAATCGAGATCTTTGCATCAGGCGGAGTCTTGCAATTGGATAATTTTAGAAAACTTAAAGGTTTTAGTTGGCCAGGCTTCAAAAAATTCAACTTATATAAGCAAGACAAAGGTCAACTTAATTGTACAAAGGCTTTTGTCGATGCAATTACTTCAGGAAAACAAGCAATCCCAGTATCTCAAATTTTTGAAGTATCGAGAGTTATTATAGAAATTTCAAACCTGCTCAATAAAAAGTGATGATATTTAGAGCTATAAGATTGTTCCATACTATTAGGTTTCTAAAACTAAAACAAATTTATTTTCGTATATTTTATAGAATCTTCCCATCTAGATTTTTTGGAATTAAAGAATGTGAAATCAATAAAAAAATAGAAATACCATCTTTCCCTACCTATTTTGAAATTTGTACCAATGACGGAATAAATTATAAATTTCTCAATCAAGATAAAAAAATTAATCAAAAAGGGTTTTTTTTAAATTACTCAAAGCTGTGGTTATATAACTTTCATTATCAAAATGATTTGCTCATCGGAGGAAACAAAGCTCGTCTCGATTTATCCTGCAAAATAATAAATAGTTGGATAGACTCTAATCAATCTTCTTCTGGAGTTGGATGGGAGCCATATTGTATATCTTTACGATCTGTGAATTGGATGAAGTGGATGTTTGCTCTTCCAAAAGAGATGCTTGCTGAAAAATGGCTTAAATCGCTCTCTAAACAAATTTCTGTTCTTGAAAATACAATGGAGCATCATATTTTAGGCAACCATCTTTTGGCTAACGCAAAGGCACTTATTTTTAGTGGTGTTTTTTTTGATGGGAGATACAGTGAAGAGTGGCTTGCAAAAGGTTTGAAAACCATAGACGCCGAGTTAGTTGAGCAATTTTTATTTGACGGTTCTCATTATGAATTATCACCAATGTACCATTCGATTATGCTATGGGATTTGGCAGATCTGATTTATTTATGCCAATTTTCAGAAATTCCAGAATTGAAAACAAGAAAGGAGATTTGGGTTAAGACCTTTACACGAGGCATGCAGTGGCTACAAAATATGGTGCACCTGGATCGGGAAATCGCTTTTTTCAATGACTCTACTTTTGGAAGTGCTCCAACCATAGATAACTTGCTTGACTACGCTTCAATTTTAAATTTGCAACTGCCTACGGGACAAAGAAAAAGCGGTTTAAATGGTCAATTATTGAAGGAGAGTGGCTATGGGATTATAGAATGGGAAAGAGATCATAAGCTCATAGTAGATATCGCGAAAATAGGGCCTGATTATCAACCTGGACATGGACATGCTGATACATTAAGTTTTGAACTTTCAATCTTTGGTCAAAGGGTTTTTGTAAATTCTGGCATTTCACAATATGAAAATAATAGTGAAAGACTTAGACAGCGTTCAACCCCGGCCCATAATACTGTTGTTGTAAATGATAACAATTCTTCAGATGTTTGGAATTCATTTAGGGTGGGCAAAAGGGCTCAGCCTAAAGATGTCCAGTTTAAAACTGAAAAAGATATAGTACAAATAAGTGCTTATCATAATGGTTATAATAAACTCACTAGGAAACTTTTGCATAAAAGAGAATGGAGTGCAAACCGTTCTAACTTGACCATAACTGATGAAATAGATTTAGGTTACAATTCTGCTGTTGCACACTGGCACTTTCATCCGGATATATTGATAGAAAGCTTGGAGAATGATACTTTCAGTTTGGTGCTTCAAAATGGAAATTCAATATATTTAAGTTTTGAAGGTGGAAATTCGAAAATTACAGACAGTACATGGCATCCAGGATTTGGTTTTTCGGTTCCTAATAAAAAGATCTTAACAAAAATTTTTGCAGGTAAGCTGATTACTAGAATTGATTGGGGTTTAGATTGAAAATTTTATTCCTAAGTTTTTATTTCGAACCGGACTTGTCTGCTGGATCTTTCAGAAACAAAAGCCTAGTTTCTGAGCTGCAAAGGATTTTGCCTGAAGGAAGCCACATTGATATCATGACGACCTCACCATCAAGGTATTCTAATTATAAGTTAAGGGCGGCCAACATTGAAATTTTTGATGATTTGTCAATTAGGCGATTTAAAGTATTAAATTTAAATAATGGCTTAATGTCTCAGTCTCTAGCTTTTTTGATCTATGCCTTTAGAGTTTTTGTACAAAGTAGGTATAGAAACTACGATATAGTTTATGCAAGCTCCTCACGCCTAATGACAGCGGCTCTGGGGGCATTTATTGCAAGAAAGAAAGACTTACCGCTTTATCTTGATATTAGGGATATTTTTGTAGACACCTTACAAGATGTTTTTTCTAAAAAATTCTCTTGGGCATTTTTGCCAGTTTTTTCAAAAATTGAACAGTACTCCATTAACACAGCCAAAAACGTAAATTTGGTTTCGCCGGGTTTTAAAAACTATTTTATATCTAGATACTCAAAAGCCAATCTTACCTTTTTTACAAACGGAATTGATGTAGACTTTCAAAGTTTTTCATTGAATAACAAGCAATCCAAGTCAGCGTTATCAAAACCTAAAGTTGTTTACACAGGTAACCTTGGGTCGGGGCAGGCTTTAGAAATAATTATTCCCAAACTTGCCAAAAAGCTTTCTGATCGTTTGGATTTTGTAATTATTGGTGATGGGATTAAAAAGCAAGAGCTGGAGCGATCATTAGAAAGAGAAAACATAAAAAATGTTGAAATTCTTCCACCAATTTCCCGCAGTAAAATCAAAGAAGTTTTTGAAACTGCTGACATCCTTTTTCTTCATTTAAATAAAAAAGAAGCTTTTCTTAAAGTTTTGCCTTCCAAAGTTTTTGAGTATGCAGCAACTGGTAAACCAATTTGGGCAGGTGTTGGAGGTTTTGCTGCAGAGTTCCTAAATTCAAATGTTACTAACACGGCTGTTTTTGATCCTTGTGATGAAATAGATGCTATAAAAGTACTAAATAGCCTAAAAATGGAGTCAGTTTCTCGACAGAGTTTTGTTAAAAAATATTCGCGGGAAAAAATCATGAAAGAAATGGCATGTGATATTCTAAATTGCTATAGGGAAAAACTGCAATGAATATTCTTATTACAGGCGCAACAGGCTATATCGGAAGTAGGATATTAGCAGTGTTTAGTTCAAAATATGATTTGAATTTAACTGCGGCTGTACGGAGGAATTTTTCGTTCCCAAATGTAAAAATAGTGAATATTAAAGGTATAAATAAAAATACCGATTGGTCAAAAGCACTTAAAGGTAAAGATGTAGTTATACATCTTGCAGCGTCTATCGATAGTAAAAATGATAAAGGATGTTTTTTGACTGAAAAACAGAGAAGTGTAAACTTGGATGGCACTTTAAACCTTGCAGCTCAAGCCGCCTCTATGGGAGTAAAACGTTTTATTTTTTTAAGTTCTATAAAGGTGCATGGTGAGGAGTCCATGAAAACTACTCCATTTAGGCCTGATAATGTCCCAATACCAAAAAGTGGTTACGGTCTGTCAAAATTGAAAGCTGAACAAGGTCTTGATGTGATATCAAAGAAAACGGGGATGGAGATTGTAAAACTCAGACCTTCACTTGTTTATGGACCAATGGTAAAAGGTAATTTTGAGAAATTGGTAAGGTTAGCATCATTAGGTCTACCCCTTCCGCTTGCTTCTATTAAAAACAAACGATCTTTTCTCGCATTAGATAATCTAGTTGATTTAATTTTTGTTTGTTTATCGCACCCTAACGCAGCAAATGAAGTATTTTTGGTAAGTGATAAAAGAAGTCTTTCTACTCCTGAATTAATTTCAATTACATCCAGTTTTTTAAAGAAACCAAGCATTTTATTTCCTTTTCCCGTCTCAATCTTAATACTTATTTCTTTTTTATTTGGTAAAAGTTCCCAAGCTAAGCGGCTCACCTCCTCACTAGAGGCAGACATCTCAAAATTAAAAGAGTTGCTTGACTGGCAACCCTCACTTTCTGTGGAGCAGGGAATTAAGCTTTGCTTAGAAAATTAACAAGGTAAAAATTTCTATGATACGCTTTTTGGACATTATTTTTTCAGGAATTGGTTTATTAATTTTTTCACCAATTTTAATTCTAATATGTCTACTAGTATTCTCTCAGGAGCGATCGGTAATATTTTCTCAAGAGAGAGTTGGAAGAAATAAAAAGTCTTTCATATTATTGAAATTTAGAACGATGCATAAAAACACACCATCTCTTGCCAGCCATTTAGTAAAGTCTTCGGCGGTTACAAAAATGGGTGGTTTTCTAAGGAAAAGCAAATTGGACGAGTTGCCTCAGCTTTTAAATGTGTTTAAAGGTGAAATGAGTTTAGTTGGGCCCCGGCCTAACTTATTGAATCAAAAAGAATTGATTAAACATCGTGATGCATTAGGCATTTATTCAGTAAGACCTGGTATTACTGGGCTAGCTCAAATAAAAAAAATTGATATGTCCAAGCCAAAAGAGTTAGCTGCTTTAGATAAACAAATGATTGAAGGCTTAACAATAAAAAAATATTTTCAGTACATTTTTCTTACTTTGAGAGGGGTTGGTTTAGGTGATAACTTGCAAGGCTAATTTTTTAAATCATCCCGTATTGATCTCAAAGGTTTAGCTTGCCTGTTAGTAACTTATTGATATCTTTTGTTTCTAATACAGTTGAAGTATCTACTTCTTTGTAAGGAGTGAAAATTTTGATGGGTAATGCTGATGAACTATTTTAAATATCTGGGGCAAAGGCTGTTTTTGCAGACCAGATTTGTAAAACAGTTATTGATGGTCACAGCTGATATTGGCGCTTTGTTAATAGCACTTTGGTCTGCGTTCGCTTTGCGATTATCTTCCTGGTGGCCTCACTCATACCTCTTTGAAGCCGCGCCCGTTTTTGTTCTAATACCAATTCTGGGTTCATTAATATTAATAAGACTAGGTTGGTACAAAGCAGTTGTTCGATATATGGACATTAAAATATTACAATCATTAGTGGTTAGTGTTTTGGTCTTAGTTCTTTGTATTTATGCGACCGCTTACATGTTTAAAGTTTATAACTTTCCAAGATCTGTCCCTTTAATTTTTGGTATATCTGCTTTGCTTTACATTGGGGGTAGTAGGATTATCGTTCTTGCATTTTATCACTGGATCCGCTCTAGTTTAGATAGTGATAAACAGGTGTTAATATATGGTGCAGGTTCAGCAGGCGCTCAACTAGCATTATCCCTTAAATCTGAAAGTGGATATAATTGTATTGCTTTTATAGATGATGATTCAAAAATTATTGGCAGTAACCTTTGCGGTTTGCATGTATACTCTAGCAACAAAATAAATAAACTTATTGAAAAGAATAAAATAAACTTAATTCTCTTAGCTTTCAGCGAAATTGATAAACAAAAACGTAATGTAATATTACAGCGTATTTCGAAATTTCCAGTACTTATTAAAATTATGCCATCAATGTCTGAGGTCATTGAAGGTACTGAAATTGCAAAACTTCGGGAAATAGAAATAGAAGATCTGTTAGGCCGGGAAATTGTAGAGCCAGAGAACAAACTTACGTTAGGTTCAATTTTAGGTAAGTCAGTACTAATAACTGGAGCAGGTGGAACGATCGGTTCTGAGTTGGCTCGTCAAGCCATAGATTTAGGCGCCAGAAGACTTATACTTTTTGATATTTCAGAATATGCCCTTTATCAAATTGAGAGGGAACTTCAAACTCGAATAGTAGCAGAAGGTAATTCGACCATTTTAGTATCAATACTTGGAAATGTCCAAGATGAAAACTTCATTACTGAAGTACTGGATAAACATAAAGTCAATACAGTCTTTCATGCTGCTGCTTATAAACATGTTCCTTTAGTTGAGAGCAATATTTTACAAGGCCTTAAAAATAATACTATTGGAACCTATAGAACTGCAAAAGCAGCATACGAAGCAGGAATAGAAAGGTTCGTATTTGTTTCTACTGATAAAGCTGTAAGGCCAACGAATGTAATGGGGGCTACAAAGCGCTTTGCGGAGATTTGCATTCAAAACTTTGCTAAATACACAACCAGTAAAACTGTATTCTCAATTGTAAGATTTGGAAATGTTTTGGGTTCATCTGGTTCGGTAATACCTTTATTTAAGCAGCAAATTAAAAATGGGGGCCCTGTTACTGTAACTCACCCCGAAGTAAACCGTTATTTTATGACTGTTTCAGAAGCTGCTAATTTGGTAATACAAGCTGGTACTATGGCGCGCGGTGGGGAAGTTTTTATTTTGGATATGGGCGATCCAGTTAAAATTGTAAATTTAGCAGAAACCATGATCCATTTGAGTGGTTTAACCGTAAAATCTGATCAAAACCCCAGTGGTGATGTTGCAATAAATTTTATAGGTTTGAGGCCGGGAGAAAAACTGTTTGAAGAGTTGCTCACTGGAGGAAGCGTACTAAGTACAGGCCACAAAAAGATTATGTGTTCACAAGAATATGACTTGGAAAATTTTTCTCTATTCCCCCTTTTAACTGAACTAGAAAGTGCTATCAGCAAAAATGATGAAAGATTAGGTTTTGAGATATTAAGAAAAGCGGTAGTAGAATTTATACCAACTTCGGGTCAAGCAAATGTCATGTCAGCAATGAAATCAATACAAAGTCCTAAGTATCACTAATGGACGTTAATAATAGAGTTAGAAAAGCGGTGTTTCCAGTGGCTGGGCTCGGAACGAGATTTTTGCCAGCTACTAAAGCCATGCCAAAAGAACTGTTACCTGTGATTAATAAACCTCTGATTCAATATGCAGCAGAAGAGGCTGTAGATGCTGGTATAGATACCCTAATTTTTGTTACTGGGCGAAACAAGAGAGCCATTGAAGATCATTTTGATAACAATCTAGAATTGGTTACTGTACTTCGCGAACAAGGTAAATATGACCATGCTCATAAAATATCAAAAATTCTACCTGAACACGTAGAGTGTATATTTGTTAGACAGGCTGAGCAATTAGGCCTAGGACATGCAATTCTTTGTGCTGAGCGTGCTATCGGTGGAGAGCCATTTGCAGTTTTGTTGGCTGATGATTTTATTACTGACAGTAAAACAGGTGTTATGCGAACGCTGATAAAAAACTTTGAAAAAACAATGAAATCTCAACTTTCGGTAATGTCTGTAAAAGAAAGTGAAGTTTCGAACTATGGTGTGGTTGAGTTTGGATTAAGCAAGGATAAAGTTGTTGGATTGGTTGAAAAACCTAAAATAGAAAATGCTCCTTCAAATAGTGTTTCTATAGGCAGATACTTATTAACCAATGAGATATTTGATATTCTTCGTAATCTGGAACCAGGAATAAATGGAGAAATACAATTAGCCGATGCTATAAATATTCAAGCCAAACAAGGGAACGTTAATGCCATTGAACTAGATGGTGTCCGCTTTGATTGTGGCGGGTTTGATGGCTATATTGGTGCTATAAACTATCAATATAATAAAACAAATTTATGAGTACAAATTTAATTTAGTGAGCTTAAAGGCTAATTTAATGGTTCAAAATAACGAAAATTGTTTAAAAGAATTTGAAATATATAATCTGCTTAAATTAATTTGGATTAAACGATTGCGGATTTTGGTAGTTACTGTGGTTTCAACTCTTCTAAGCGTAATTCACTTTTTTAGTGTTGGCCAACAAAACGAACTGGAAGTTGAGTTTTATCCTGTAAATTTTCAAAAAATTGCAAAGTTAGAAATAAACAACAATATTCGGTATTTGGAGCAAACAGACCCATTCAACACATACGATTTAGCGTCAATTAAAAAACTCTATGAAAATTCCCAGATATTTGAAAATGCGAGCTTTGAGCCTTTCACTCCAAGGGACCACCAATTTGGGAGTGTAGTAAGGCAATTAATTTTATATTCATTACTAGGTTTTTTTTTAGGAACCATGTTTGAAATTATTTGCAATAAATTTGAGTTTAAAGATGGTAATATAGAATGAGAAAACAATCCTTATTTTTGCAGCAAACAAATACTGAATGATATGTTATGTGGACCAACTAACTCTGTTTTAAGGGTGTTTTCGATAATATTGCTGTCTTGTATTGCAAGTTTTTTGGAGGCTGATGACTTATTTACAAGCATTAATGCTGATAAAGTTACTATAACTGAAGACGGAATACTCATAGCAGAAGGCAAAGTTGAAATAAAACAAGGAAGTTCTGTTATCAAAGCGGCCTCTTTGGAGTTCAATGAGGCTACAAACAGTATAAAATTATCTGGTGTAGATCAATTTGTTGACGAAAAAGGTTCGGTAATCTCTGCAGATAAAGCTGATTTAGATGCCAATCTTAGAGAAGGGATTATATATGCAGCTAAAATTATAATGTCAGACAATATGAAAATTCATGCACAAGATGTACGAATTCTTGATGGGGAAATCCAAAGCGCTAAAGGCCTAACAAGGGTTACGTCGTGTGATGAATGTGAAGATGAAAACCCGCTATGGCATTTTACTGCCGCTTCGACCGAACGGGATGTTAGCAACCAGAACCTGATATTTAAAAGAGTTAGTATAAAAATAAAGGGAGTTCCTGTTGGATATATTCCCTACCTTCGCTTGCCTGACCCAAGTATAAGAAGAGCCCAAGGCTTTTTGGCGCCATCTTTACCTATTACTTCAAACTTAGGAATAGGTATTAAATTACCCTATTTTATACCTTTGGGTGATAGTAATGATCTTTTGCTTACGCCATATATTTCCAATTCTACAAAAACTATCGAATATAGATATCGGAAAGCCCTCGTCAAAGGTGACCTCACATTTAACGGTGCTATATCAAAAGATGAACTTGTATTAGATAAAATAAGAGCTTTTGGAAGAGTTTCAGGAAATTTAGAGTTAGCCTATGGAACAGATTTCATATTTGATATTGGTTCTACTAGTGATAAATTTTATCTACGTGATTACGCTTATAATAATAAAAGTGACTTTGATGCTAAGGTTTCAATTGATAAATCAATAACCTCCAAGCAACAAAGTTTTGAGGGTAAACTATCCTATGTTCATGACATAGAAAATAGGCAAACAAATAGAGAATATGTTTTACTTGAGGGGACTTTTTCAAAGTTTTTTTTGCAAAATTATGTCCCAGGAAAACTGATTTTCGATACCGGTGTTAGAACAGCTGCCAATTTTAATGACCAAAACAAAGTTTCTCGACCACCAAGTAGTTTGGAGATTGAATTAGGTTATGAAAATCAGCATAATCTGGGAATTTTTCGATACACGCATGGATTGAATTTAAAAAGTCTTTCATTAGTTAATTCTAAGGACAATGGGACAATGGACGATGAAACCATAATTAATTATGGAACGTACTTCAAAATAAACTTACCTTTAGTTTCGGTAACATCGCAAAGAACGTCGATCTTAACACCCCAGGCTATGCTTGCTTTTAACCAACAAAGTGAACCCATAGTTGGCGAATATTTTATTGGTTCAGATGATTTAACATTTGGCAATCTTTTTCAACCGCAAAAAATTAATAGCATCTCAGAAAGTGACATAGGACTAGGTTTATCACTAGGTGTTAATTATGATTTAAAATTTAGATCTAATGAAGAATTTAACTTTAAGTTTGGTGCCGGATATATTGAAGATGCTTCATATACCATGGGGCCTAATAGCAGTCTAAAGCCTGAAGAAATAGGATACCTTGCAAGTTTTTCCTACTCAAAACCTGATACTTTTTCTTTAACAAGTAACTTTAGCTTTCACGATATGAACGAGATTGATAAATTAGATTTCAGAGGAAAACATTATTTTGGTGGTTTGAGTTTGGCCGCTGGTTATGAATTTTTGTCACAGAATGTAGATCAAAGATTGTCGGGTGATATTGAGAATTTTATGGTCTCGTCATCTTATGATGGCTT
>MDTE01141479.1_pt1 | contig 10273 bp, 13 predicted proteins | sample 811231 | NCBI WGS metagenome assembly MDTE01 (sample SAMN05326651, study PRJNA326480) | marine metagenome | isolation source: seawater | place: Indian Ocean: Red Sea | collected 2010 | reverse complement strand
GACTTGTTATAGTTTATTTTGTTAGATTTTTTGCTTTATCTTCAAATGGTATTAAATCAGGATATTTAAAAATTAATAAATCAATGGATGAAAGTGCTTATCTATTAGGTTATTCAAAATTTAAAACTTTTACTAAAGTTCATATTCCTTATCTTAAAAATAGTGTATTTTTGATAAGTATTTTAATTGCTATTGAAATAATTAAGGAGCTACCAATAACTTTGATACTTAGACCTTTTAATTTTGAAACTTTTGCTACTACCGCATATATTTATGCTTCACAAGATCTTCTTGAAGCAGCTGCGGCTCCTTCATTATTTCTTATTTCTATAGCTAGTGTATTTATTTTAATTGTTTCTAAATATATATTGTCGGATAATTAATTTATGAATCAAATTTTTTTAGAAATTAAAGATGTTACTTTTGCTGCAAGTAGAAAAAATAAAGTTAATAATGTTACTTTTAGTTTGGAAAAAGAAGGGGAAATTATTTGTTTATTAGGTCCATCAGGAATTGGTAAAACAACAATACTTAGAACCATCGCAGGTTTGGAAAAAATTGAAAACGGACAAATTATTTTAAAAGGAACTACTATTTCATCACCTAATTTTCATTTAGACCCAGAAAAAAGAAATATAGCACTTTCTTTTCAAGAAAACTGTTTGTTTCCACACTATAATGTAATTGATAATATAAAATTTGGAGCTGACAGAAATAAAAATAAAAAATTTAACTTTTCAGTTTATGATCTTGTTAATTTACTCCATTTAGAAGAAATTCAACAAAAATACCCTCATGAAATTAGCGCAGGAGAGGCACAACGTGTTTCTTTAGCGCGTTCTTTAATGTCTAAACCAGATTTACTTCTCTTGGATGAACCCTTTTCTAATATAGACCAAAGTCTAAAAGAGGAATTACAGTTAAAAATTAAAAAAATTTTAAACGAGGTAAATATTTCAACCATAATAGTAACACATGACTCTTATGAGGCTTTTTATATGGGAAATAAATGTGGAATTATACTTGATCAATCGTTAAAGCAGTTTGATATCCCCTATAATATTTATCACTATCCAAACTCAGTAGAAGTAGTTAATTTTTTGAATAGGGGTATCTTAATAGAAGCCAAGGTGACAGGACATGATAGCTTAGAAAATACTGAATTAGGAACAATAAAGGGGAATTTTATTAAAAAGCAAATTCCTGGATCTACAGTACAGCTTTTAATACAACCCGAAGACTTAGAACATGATGACCAAAGTAATTTAAAATTAGAAGTTGTAGACAGAAAGTTTAGAGGTACAAATTTTATTTATACCCTGAAAACAATGAACAATCAGCTTATTCCTGTTTTCGTACATTCTCACCATGAACATCAACATAAAATAAAAGATAAATTTGGAATCAAAAGACCAATTTACATCGATCACCTGGTTTGTTTTTAATAAAAAATTAATCTAAGGAAGAAATTCAGGAATAGACAAAGAGGAAGCAGAAGTAGTTGCCTACACAATAAGACACTGATATTATAAGAATATTTTAGGGGGTGTCCTAATGTGGGCTGAGATTATACCCTAAGAACCTGACCGGTAATTCAGTGAGGGAGTATTGGAACAATTATATTTTATAAATCAAAATACAGCATTAATATTAGTTCTACTAACGAGTTTATTGTTTGCTACTATTGGTATTTTTTATTCTAGAAAATATCGTGGATATTCAGATTATCTTACCGCCGGAAGAAAGATAGGTACATTATCTCTGACTGCTAGTCTTGTAGCTTCAACCTTGGGTGCATGGATATTATTTGGTCCAGCTTCTGCGGCAACATGGGGAGGAATAGGGTCGGTAATAGGATATTCTTTGGGAACCGCATTTCCAATGATAGCATTAATTTATTTAGGAAAAAAAATAAGAAAAGATTTTCCTACAGGAATTACATTTACTCAATTCATTTTTCATAAAATAGGAAAAAACTTATTTAAATTTATAATTTTATTAAGTGTTTTTTATATGTTCATTTTTTTATGTGCGGAGATAACAGCAGTAGCAATCTTAATAAATTATATATCTGGTTCACCACTATGGATAACAGCAGCTTTAGTCATGGTGACAACTTTAATCTATACTTTATATGGTGGGTTAAGAGCTTCTATACTTACCGATAATTTTCAATTTTTTATAATTATAATTTTATTATTAGTATGTATGAATTATGTATTTACATCAGATTCTATATCTTACAAAAGCATTATGAACAATTCTGGTATATTATTAAGTAGTAAATATATTCCAAATTATACTGCGGGATTAACTTTTTTTATAGCCGTTGCAACTACAAACCTTTTTCATCAAGGTAACTGGCAGAGAGTTTTTGCAGCAAAAAATTATAATGTATTAAAAAAAAGTCTTAAACTATCTTTTTTAATTATTGTACCCATTGTTTTTTTTATGGGGTTAGTTGGTATCATTGCAATTTCCGTTGATAGCAAATTAAATCCTGACTTAGCTTTTTTTTCTATATTATTAAAAGATAAATCAGAAGTATTATGCATGGTAATAATTATTTTAGCAGTATCTTTGACAGTGAGTACGATCGATACATTGGTAAATGCTATTTCAAGTTTAATCGTGGTTGATGGAAAGAAAATAAATAAGAATTTAAAATCTTCAAATATTTTAGTTATTTTAATTTCAATTATTGCTTTTTTTGTAGCATCAAAAGGATTTAGTATTTTATATTTATTTTTGTTAGCTGATCTATTGTGTTGTGCGGCTGTATTTCCTGTGTTTTATGGTTTTTATAAAAAAAATTTGAAAGAAAGGCATTTGATAATATCTATTATTACAGGTTTAATTATAGGTCTTTTACTTTTTCCAAGCCCAGATTTTTCAAAGAGTATTTTGGTGGGTTTAATGCTACCACTTGATTTATTTCCTCAAATTGTATTAAGTTCTTTGCTATTCTGGTCATTTTTATTAGCAACAGTTGGGCCAGTAATTGTTATAATGCTTCATGATTCCTTTAAAGGACGATAATCCTACTTCAAATAAACCAATCGTAACTTATTTTTTAATTGGATTGTGTATAATTATTTTTTTAATTCAAATTACTTCTCAATCATATAAAACTGGGCACCTTTTTTATTCATACGGATTAATTCCATCAGTGTTAATGGGGCACGATAAATTGCCAATGGATTTATATGCAGTACCTGCGTACATAACCATTTTAACATCTATGTTTATGCATGGTGGTTTTATGCATTTAATCGGTAATATGCTTTATATGTGGATTTTTGCGGATAATATAGAAGACAGTTTAGGACCCTCAAAATTTTTAATTTTTTATCTTCTTGCTGGAGTAGGAGCTGCGATGACGCAGGTTTTGGTTGATACGCACTCTCAAATTCCGATGGTCGGAGCCAGTGGAGCTATAGGAGGAGTTTTAGGAGCATATTTAATAAATCATCCTAACGCACGTGTGTTGGTTTTAATTCCATTTGGTTTTTTTAGTCAGTTAATTAAGATAAAAGCTTTATATGTTCTTGGTTTTTGGTTTATTCTTCAATTTATTTCAAGCGGAGGAGGAGTAGCTTACGCTGCTCATATTGGGGGTTTTGTTTCAGGAATGATTTTGATATTATTTTTTAATAAAGGTAGTAAAATTAGAAGGCCAAAAAAAAATAAAATCATAAAAGGACCATGGGGATAATGAACTATCTAATTCCATTTCTGATATTAATTACCGTTGTAGTATTTATACATGAATATGGGCATTATTATTTTGCTAAAAAATATGGTGTAGGTGTAACAGATTTTTCCATAGGTTTTGGAAGAGAAATATTTGGTTGGAATGATAAGTCAGGAACACGTTGGAAAATTTGTTGGATACCTCTAGGTGGATATGTAAAGTTTTTTGGTGATAGAAATGTTTTTAGTCAAAGTGAACAACAAGAAATAATCAATCAATATCAAGAAAATGAAAGAAATAAATTATTTATATTAAAACCCCTTTATCAAAGATCTATTATAGTTGTAGCAGGACCTTTGGCCAATTTTCTTTTGGCTATTGTTATCTTTGTAACAATTAATTTATTTGTAGGAAAAGATATGACGCCAGCCATTATAGATGAAGTTCAAAAAGATAGCCCAGCCTTTGTTGCTGGAATGAAAAAAAATGACAGAATTATATATATCGATAATAAAAAGATTGAAAGTATTTTAGAAGTTTCCACTATGATCAACGTATCAACATCTGAAACGATTAATTTCTTGGTTCTTAGAGATAATGAAGAAATTTCTTTATTTGTTAAACCAAATTTTGTAGATGTTAAAGATTCACTAGGAAATTCAGTTAAAAGAAGAATGATAGGTATAAAACTAGCCTCTCCTTTAAATAATGAATTCCAAAAGGAACGTCTTGGACCCAGTAAAGCTGTCTACTATTCATTAAAAGAAGTCTGGTTTGTCATAGTTACATCACTAAATTATATAAAAGAAATGATCGTAGGATCTGCTGATACTTCTCAATTAGGTGGACCAATAAGAATAGCTAAAATTACAGGACAAGTTGCTGAACACGGTGTAATACCTTTTCTCAGCATAATGGCTTACATCTCAATAAGCCTTGGTTTAATTAATTTATTTCCAATTCCTATGCTAGATGGTGGCCACCTAATGTTTTATCTATTTGAAAGTGTTTTAGGGAAGCCATTAAGCCAAAAAACTCAAGAAGGTTTTTTCCGAATCGGTCTATTTTTGCTATTTTCTTTAATGTTTTTTGTAACTTTTAATGATTTAAAAGACCTAGGTTTGTTTTAAATAAATAAGGAAAAAATTTCATAGCGTTAAAAAAGTCAATAAAATCAGTACTTTTTTAAATATAAGCTATATATTGTGTTGATATCTTCAAAATACACTAAAAAAAACATTGATTTTCCTTGTATTTATGAGAAGAGTAAAAAAACCACAAAAAAGGGGCTTAAATGAACAAAAAACAACTAGTTGGAAAAATATCTTCCTCTATGAATCTCAGCAAAGCCGATGCAGAGAGAACTTTTGATGGAATTACTGAGATTATCTTAAATTGTTTAAAAAGCGATGAGCAAGTTAAGATTGCAGGTTTTGGAACTTATAAGGTAGCTAAGAGAAAAGCGAGAGTTGGCCGAAATCCGAGAACAGGCGAGCAGATACAAATTGCAGCTTCGCAAAAAGTTAAGTTCTTGCCAGCAAAAGCACTTAAGGAAATGTTTAATAAATAAATTTTAAAAACAGCCTTTATTTATAAAAAATAAAGGCTGTTTTTTCGTTAGTTGAATTAGTAATTGCTATTTTCTTCCCATATTTTCTTCCAGTCCAAAGATGGTGATAATCCGTAAATAGAATTTATATTTGTTAGATGAAGGGCCAACGAAGGTATTGGAGACAGGCAGTATTCAAGTTTATATATATCGTGAAGAGGTTGTTCGAAAGGGTAATGTTCAAATTGACACATTGAAATAAATTTATCCCAATATTTTTCTACAATTATTTTACTTGTTAAAAATGTGCATAAAGTTTCATCAATTTTTCTCCAATGCTTATTTGATCCAAAGAAAATATTTGTAGGATCTGCTTTTGTATATAGGTAAGGATAATCAATAGGACAGAGGATTAATTCTTTTTTTAAAGTTGATGCTAATCGTTCATAAGTTAATATCATTTCAGTGATTGCACTTTTTTCATGAAGATAATCATCTTCAACAAAATAAATTAAATCATTACACTGGGACCTAGCAATTTGTAAAGATTTAGCTATATTTGACATATTTGAAATTTGATTTTCCGTTACTTTTTGTTTTTGTGCATTAATTTTATTTATATTTTTGATAAATTCATTTACATTCAATGAAAGTGTCGAACTTTTTATATTCGACCTGCTTAATTGAGATTTCATTTGATCCAAATCATTTTTCTTTGAATGATGGTCAATTAAAATAATTTTGAATTCTATATTCGGAAAAGAAGACTGAGCTAAATTTAATGATTTAATTATTGAATTTAATGATCTAAATGTATATTCAGATTTTTTTTTATCAAATAATCTTTTTTTATTTTGTGTTAACATACTAACACTAGTGCAAGATCTAAAAATTACTGTTAAAGATTCAATTTTTCTTACAATTTTTGTTTCCCCAAGTGGAAGAGAGATGGATTTTAATCCTTGTATATTTAAATTTTCATTAAGATTTTTCCCCTGGGTGGGGACATGAAATTTGCTTTGGTCAATTATTTCATAACCAAATATTCTACAAATTTTTATAAATATTTTTTTAAAAATGTTAGTTTTTACTGGTATTTTTTGTTCTTTCATAAATTTTATTTAATCGTGTAAAGCTAATCTTTTTGAGTAAAAAACTCTTAAAAACCAGTATAAAACAAGCCCTGTAGGGCCAGTAAAGTATACCAATATTAATGGAATAAATGTTATTTTTCGTGATATATTATATTTTATACTATCTTTAGATATCCACGTTCCCATAAATAGGTTTAATGCAATAAAATGTAACCAAAAAGCAAGCAAGAAACTCTCTGTAGCAAATATAGTATATAAATTGTCTAAGCTTAAATATAATTTAAAAATATCAACAATAGATTCTTTCATTAAAAAAGTTTGATAAATTATGTAAATATAGGCTATTGATAAAATTAATGGGATTATTATTGAATTAAGGAAAAACTGGGTAAATCTTGATTGTGGCAAAAGAATTAAAAGAAACCAAAATGGTAGTATACCAAAATTTCCCCACAGAAAAATGTTTTCGAAAGTTAAATAATTTTCAAATTGGATTAACATAAAAAATAAAAAGTGTAATATAGTATATTAAAATCATGAATCCTATAAGAAATAAGAAAGATTTAGAAACAACAATAGATGATATTAGAAATTTTGCATATCTTTACTTGGAAAAATATAGTCCATCTAAGCAACAACTAAGAACTTATTTATTTAAAAAACTGGTCAAAAAGGGCCAAAAAATATCTAGCAAAAGAGAAGCGTTTAATTTAATTGATACAGTCATTTTGTCACTTGAAGATCAAAAATTCATAAATGATCAATATTATTCAGATTCAAAGTCAAAAACTTTTTTAAGAAAAGGATATTCATTAAATAAAATAAGATATAATTTGATAAAAAAAGGAATAGAAGAAAAATATATTAAATCCAGCATTTCAAAAATAAAAAAAAATGAATCAGATCCTGATTTTTTTTCAGCGATAAAAGTATGCAAAAGAAGAAGAATAGGACCAATGAGAGATGAAAATAATAGATCTCTTTTTTTTAAAAAAGATATATCTATACTTGCTAGATCTGGCTTTAGTTATGAAACATCAAAGAAAATTTTAGAAATACCAAGAAGTGAATTTATTAAATTTTGTAAAATGATCTAAAATATTTCTAACGTTTTTTGTTTTTTTTAGATAGATAATAATTTAATTTTTTTTCTAAAGTACTTTTTACATAAAGAAATAGTAATACACCAAAAACAGATACAGATATAAGTATAATTATTATTTCTTTTAACATTACAAAAGTACTTTTTATTTAAGATTATCTTTTAGAATTTATTCTTTTTGAGATTTGTTTATTAGGAAAGTATGATTGTTGAAGAACATCTTTTTCTATTGAGCTAAATGCGTGCTCGGCAATTGTTTTACCAGTTCTTTTTTTTACAATATAATTTGCTCCCGTGCTAAAACCGCTTTGCACTAAAGACGCTGTGCTAAAACCTGAGGCAGCAGGTCCTACTAAAGCTAACGGTGCCATGAAACATCCAGATAGCGTTACGCTTAAACTGATTATTAAAACCAATCTTCCAAACATCGAATCCCTTCAATTAAGAATTAATCTATATATTTTTTACTAATAGATAAAGTCATATAAGGGCATGAAATAAAAATATAATGCAACCTGCAGTAGAAAATTAATTTTCTAAATTATCCGATCTTTTCGCTAAGATTGGTAAATTTTTGTAATTTTCTTTTCCATATAAAAAAATTTTTCCTTCGTGTGTTGTAATAGTTCCGCCTGCATGCTCTAAAATGGCATGACCCGCAGCAATATCCCATTCAAAAGCCCTAGCTTTCGCTGCGTAAATATCAGCTTCACCAGCTGCCAACATACAAAATTTGAAGGAACTTGATACTTTCAGAGTTTCTGAAACTTTGTATTTTTTATAAATTTCTATTATATCAACAGGAGTTGATCCAGAATTTTCCAAACCAATTATTTTATTTAAATTAAGTTTTTTGCAGTTTAAAACAACTTTTTTTCCATTATTAATTTCAAAAGCACAATTTTTACCATAAGAAAAAAACAATCTATCTTTTGCTGGTGCAAAAACAATTCCAATTGAAGGTTTGCAATCAATAATTAGAGAAGCATTTAATGTATATTCATCTTTTTTCTTAATATAATCTTTAGTGCCATCTATTGGATCAATTAGCCAAAAAGTATTATCTATGTTTGTATTATTTAAACTAGTAGTTTCTTCAGAAACAACGGGTATATTAGGAGTTAAACCTTTTATTTTATTTGTTAAAATTTCATTTACTGCAAGATCTCCATCAGTTACAGGAGATTTATCGGCTTTTATGGAAATTTTTACGCCACGAAGACTAATTTCTTTAGCAATTTTTCCAGCATTTATAAATGCTTCTAATAGTTGCTCTGTTATTTCTTTTAAATCAAGTTTATTCAATTTTATTAACTTTCTTCAAGTCAATTTCAGTACTGTTTATAACCTTCTTTCCAACATTCTCAAAATTAACTGTTACCTTATTTTTGATTATAGATTGTATTTGTCCAAGTCCCCAGTTTTTATTTTTAGGGTTAATTACAAAATCTCCAGGTTCATAATTTAAAAACATTTATGGAAAAGTATCATTTTATATAATAAAACATATACATAAATTTATGAGCATTTCATTAAAAAACACTAATTCTTTAGGTTTTTGCAAAAAACCTAAAGATACAAAAGTTGTAGTGGCTATGTCCGGAGGAGTTGATTCATCAACCGTAGCAGGATTAATAAAAAAAGAAGGATATAATGTAGTTGGAATTACACTCAAACTCTATGATGATGCAAAATCTTCAAAAAAAGCAAGGCAGTGTTGTGCTGGGCAGGATATTTTGGATGCGAAAAGAGTATCACAAAAGTTAAATATTGATCATAAAATTTTATATTACCAAAAAAAATTTAAAGATGACGTTATAGATTCATTTATATCCAGTTATGAATCGGGCGAAACTCCTATACCATGTGTTCAATGTAATCAGACAGTAAAATTTAGGGATTTGTATTCATATTCAAAAGAATTAAAAGCAGATGCTTTGGTCACTGGACACTATGTTAACAGAATTCAAATAAATAGAGATGCAGAGATGTATAGAGCTTTAGATTTAACTAGAGATCAAAGTTATTTTTTATTTAACACAACTCAAGAACAATTAAATTACTTAAGATTTCCATTAGGACAATTACAAAAAAAAGAAACACGTAAAATTGCCTCTGAGCTTAATTTAAATGTTGCAGATAAACCCGATAGTCAAGATATATGTTTTGTGCCTAATGGTAATTATGCAGCTGTAATTAAAAAATTTAAACCAGAATCTTTTGTAGATGGGGATATACTTGATATAAATGGAAAAGTTATTGGAAAGCATAAAGGAATAATTAATTTTACTATAGGTCAAAGAAAGGGTATTGGAATTTCGCAAAAAGAACCTCTTTACGTTGTAGATATAAAAGCTAGCGAAAATAAAGTAGTAGTAGGATCTAAAAAAGATCTTTTAATAAAGAAAATTTATTTAAGAAATTTAAATTTATTAAGTAACGTAGAGAAATATAATGAAAATTTATTTGTTAAAGTAAGATCAACGGGTAAATTTATAAAAGCAAAAGTAAAATTTATAAAATCTGAAGCTGAAGTTAATTTATACGAAGACGAGGCTGGTGTTTCACCAGGACAAGCTTGTGTTTTTTATTCAAAAAATGAATTTGGGGATAAAGTTTTGGGTGGTGGTTGGATAGCAAGAACAGTCAACAAATACTTATCCACATAATCCACTGATTTAAAATTAAGAAAAAAAAACAACTAAATAGTGATTTAATATTTTTTAAATAAGTTTAATGTAAAAGGTGACTTAAGAGGCAACTCTTAACTGGCCAGATAAGGAAAGACCGAGAGGTTCAAGCTTATAGGGCAGAAAGTCCTGCAGAGTAGCGCT
>MDTE01135784.1_pt1 | contig 10273 bp, 7 predicted proteins | sample 811231 | NCBI WGS metagenome assembly MDTE01 (sample SAMN05326651, study PRJNA326480) | marine metagenome | isolation source: seawater | place: Indian Ocean: Red Sea | collected 2010 | reverse complement strand
CTGTGGCACCAAAGTAAAATGCGTAATTGCAATACATTCTATTTTTTGCAAGATCTAATTTTCTCTGAAATTCTTTTTTATTTGACGTTGGAGGATTTGTGTTTGGCATTTCAAAAACAGCAGTAATACCCCCTGCAACTGCAGCTCTACTTCCAGAATGAAGATCTTCTGTATCAGTCGATCCGGGCTCTCTAAAATGAGTTTGTGTATCTATACAGCCTGGTAAAACAATTTGATCTTTTGCATCATAAACCTCTTTTGCTTCATCAGAAACTTCTCCAATTTTATAAATCTTGCCCTCTTTAACTGCAATATCTTTGTGCTCTAACTTTCCATTGATGTAACATTGTCCATTTTTGATTATTAGATCTAACATTTATGAAAAAAGCTATTATATTAATTTTTAATATCAATCAAATATGAATAACAGTGTTTATATATTAGAAGATAGAGCCATACTTTATATAAATGGCAAAGATACCAAGGATTTCTTACAAAATTTAATTACTAACGACATTAATAAAGTAACTGATAATTCAAGTTGTTTTGCTTCATTGCTTACTCCCCAAGGAAAATTTTTATTTGAATTTATAGTTATAAAACATAAATCAGGTTATTTTATCGATTGCGAAAAGTCCCAATCTGAAGAGATATTTAAACAACTTAATTTATATAAGATTAGATCAAAAGTAGAAATTTTAAATTTAAGTAATGAATTTGTTGTAGCAAGTTTTGGATTTGACAAATATTTATCTATTGAGGGTGCAAAAGATATTTTGGGTTTTACTTTCAAATATAGAGAAGATCCGATAATACTAGATCCAAGAAATAAAAAACTAGGCGCTAGATTAATAATTAATTTAGAGAAACTTTATTTATCTTTAAAAAAGCTAGAATTAAAAGACAATAAAATTGATAATTATTATAGTCAAAGTCATAAACTTGGAATTGTTCCAAAAGATTTAAATAAATTGAAAAATAAATTATTTGGGATTGAATGTAACTTTGAGGAATTAAATGGAATTGATTTTAAAAAAGGGTGTTATGTTGGCCAAGAAAACATTGCAAGAATTAAACTAAAAAATAAGTTATCTAAAAGGTTGTTGCCGATTGAGATTATTAATGGAAAATTGTCTGAAGATGAAACAATATACTTCAAAAATATTGAGATCGGAAAAATATTAATTAATGAAAAATATCCTTTTGCATTAGTAAAATATTTAGACAAAAATTTTAGCAAAGACGCAACATATAAAGGGGAAAATTCATCTTTTAAAATCCTTGTTCCAGAGTGGCTTGAAATTTAAGCTTTTTGTTTAATATAGTTTAAAATTATTCTTATAAAACTTGTAATAAATAACAAAAAAATATATTTAATGAAATATGAATAAGTTTGATGAATTGCTAGTAAATATTCAAGCAACTGACAACTCAACACCACTGATAACTATTATATGTTTTGTTTTGACAGCGATTTGCTCTTTAGCACTCAAGCATGTTTATGAAAATAGATCAACTTCTCTTTCTTCGAAATATCAATTGTCAAATATTATTCCAATTTTATCTATTACTACTTATTTAGTGATATTAATTGTTAAATCTTCTTTGGCTTTATCATTAGGATTAGTTGGTGCGCTATCAATTGTTAGATTTAGAACTCCAATAAAAGAACCAGAAGATTTAGTTTATCTTTTTCTTGCTATTGCAATAGGTATTGGATTTGGTGCTTTTCAAATTTTTAGTACACTTATTATTTTTATTTTAATAATTTTATTTATATGGTTTAGAAATTACAAAAATTTTGATGTAAAAAGTGATTATAATTTGGAAATTTTCTTTACTAATAATGAATATTATAAAAATCATTCTGAAGAAATATTAAAAGTTTTAAAAGAGAATACAGAAAATATAGAATTCATAAGACAAGACAGAGACGATAAAGGAAAAATAGATTTAAGTTTAAGAATAAGATTTAATAAATTTTCAAACTTAAAAGAAATCACAAATCAATTAAATAAATTTAGTAAAGAAGAAATGTCATTTTCAATTTACGAAACTAAAATTTTATTTTAATTTTTAATGTTTATTAACAAAAAATCTAAATTTATTTTAGTTTATCTATTATCATTAATTATCATTTTTATATTGTTGGCTAAAAATGTACCTGGATTTAAGGGGAATATAGATCAAGAGCTTAGAATAATAACTAAAACACCAATTATATTAGATCCTACACAATCTTTAAATTCAAATCTTTCGAACGTCTATAACTCAATTACTAATCTATTGAAAAAAAAAAAATTTGACGAAATAAAAATTAATATAAATTTTGAAAATTACGACATTCTTAAAAAAGATAGATCCAAAGCTTTAAAGGAAGGAATGTTGCTCAATCCAAAAGTAGTTAATATTGATTTAGAATTTAAAGGTAAAGAATATAAGGCAAGTGCCAGACTTAAAGGTGATTTTAACGATCATAGAAATTATGCAAAACAATGGAGTTTAAAAATTAATTTGAAAAACTCTGAGAGTATTTTGGGTATGAGTGAATTTTCACTTGTAAATCATAAAAGTAGAAATTTCCCTTATAACTATATCATTTCTCAAAATTTAAATAATATGGGACTTCATGTTCCAAAATTTGAGACATTCAAAGTAAAAATGAATGGTTATGACTGGGGACTAATGTTAGCAGAGGAACACTTTACTAGTGAATTTTTAGAATTAAGAAAACTTAAGGACAACTTAGTTTTTAAATTATCAAATGAGGAAATTATAAAATTTGCTCACTTATATTTATTCAAAGATAAAATATCAAAAGAAGAATTTAATTATCTAACAAGATGGCAAGATAAAATGGTAACAAATTTTCACAATAAAAGTAAAATTTTGAAAAAAGATGACAATTATGAAAAAACTCGTCTAATAAACTATTTTAGTTTAATGCAAAATATTAATGAAAAAGTTTATTTTGATGACAGCTTAGATGATAAATTTTTAGAAGAATATTTTAATATTGAATTGTTTGCTAAAATGTTTGCATCAAGTTTAATATGGGGCGAGTCAGAACTCCATTCAACTAATTTAAATAATGTGAGGTTTTACATAAATCCTTACAATCTTAAAATAAATCCCATGCCTGCAGACTATGATTTTATTTTTAAACAAAATATGGAACTAGAAAATATCCAAAATATGATTAGTGAGCTACCATATTTTTATAAACCTTTGATTGATAATAAAAATTTTCAAAAAAATTATCTGTTAGCTTTAAACGAATTTGAAATAAAAATCCCAGAGATTATTCAAAGTAAAGATCAATTATGTAAAAACTTTACAAAAATATGTCTAAATTTATTTCAAAATGAAGAATTGATCTCAAATTTTGAAAGATTAAAAAATTATAAACTAAAAATATTTGATTTTCAAAATGATAGCACAAAATTTCTTATTTCTACAAAAATTGATAAAAAAGAACACGATAACTTTTTTAGAGATCTAATAAATTTTAGAGCTTATGATAATGGTTTAATTACATTAAAAAACTTATCACCATTTGATATTGAATTATTAGGTATAAATAAAAGAAACGGTGAAGAACTTAAAAAATTTTTTAAAGATGAACTAAATGCTTCAAAAAAAAATATATCACAAATTTCGTTAAACATTACTGATGAAATCATACCTAATGAAGAAATAGAGATTAAATTTAAAAATAAGATTTCTGATAAAATAAGATATGCTTCTACTATAGTTGAAAATAGTTCAAACATAACAAATATAAATACAAAAAATATTAACTTAAAAAAATTTTTAAATTCTAATATTTCTTTAAAAAAAAATGACTTAGTATTTAACGAAGGAAATTTTTCGATAAATGAATTATTGATTTTACCAAAAAATTATAATTTAGTTTTAGAAGCTGGAGTAAAAATAACTTTTTCTGATACCGGTGGTATTTTATTAAAAGGTGGATCATTCAAAATTAATGGAACTGAAAATAAACCAGTGGTCCTGACTGCTAGTGAAAAAAAATGGGAAGGTGTTCATGTCATTGGTAATAACACAAAATCAATTATCAATTATGCGGATTTTTTACATACAAGTTTTTTTTCTCAAAAAAACTACTATTTAACTGGTGGAATTAATTTTTATAACACTGACCTAGAAATTCATAATTCAAATTTTTTGAGTTCAGATGCTGAAGATGCACTAAACATCATTAATAGTAAATTTTTAATAGACGGATGTTATTTTCTTGATGCAAGATCAGATGCTATAGATTTGGACTTTAGTCATGGTACAATCTCAAATTCTAAATTCGATAATATTAATGGTGATGCTGTAGATACATCTGGTTCAATTGTAAAAATAAAAAATCTAGAAATTAAAAATATTGGAGACAAAGCAATATCAGCAGGAGAAAAAAGCACAATAACTGCTGATAATATAAAAATTAAAAATTCTAAAATAGGTATCGCTTCAAAAGATACAAGTAAGTTTATTGGAGAAAGAATTCAAATTAAAGAATCTCTATTATTTGATTTAGCAGCTTTTAATAAAAAAAGTATTTATAAGGGTGGAAGTATTAATTTACAAAAATCATTTATAGAAAATAAAATTATTTCACAATTTGGAAGCGAAATTAAATTAGATAAAAAAATTATTGATAATCAAAATATAGACATCGAATACTTGTATCAAATATGAGATATGAAATAAAAATCCCAATATTATTTTTAGACATAAATAATATTAAAAATAAATTCTTGAGCATAAAGAATCTAAATAGACATTATCAAGACAGATTTATATCCTCGATTTACTTTGATACTAATGATTTACAATTTGCAAATTATAATATTGAGGGAATCAGTAATAGATATAAGTTTCGAATTAGATGGTATAATAAGGATAAAAACTTTAATTACGAAATTAAAAGAAAATTCAATAAATTAAGTGAAAAAACTGTTTATCCATCAGACTTAGAGATTGGTGATAATTTTGAGAATCTTTTTTCAAAAAAAAATTTAGATTTAAATAAAAAAGTTAATAATAATGAAAAGTTTATAATTAATAATTTTAGATTATCTCCAAAATTAAAAGTAGAATATTTAAGAGAGTATTACATTTATAAAAAATCAGTAAGATTAACTTTAGATCATACTCCAATTTACAAAAATCTTTTCAATACAATAAAAAAAATTAAAGATACATTTTCAATATTGGAAATTAAATTTGAGGAAAAAGATTATAACATTGCGTCAAATTTGATCAAATTATTCAAAATTAATCCTAAAAGATACAGTAAATACGTTAAAGGTTTATCAATGACGAATAGATTAAATTATTTTTAGAAAGTAATTTTTTTTATTTTGACTATTGTGATTTGGTTAATAGATAAATTGTAGAACCGTAATCATTATTTATAAATGTTTTTTCAATATACCATTTATTTTTCTTAAAAATTTTAATCTTATCTTCAATTTTTCTTACATCTAATAAAACTATATTTTTAATATCTTGATTATGCGTGACATATTCATAAAAATTTAAATTATTTTTATTACTAATTTTTGTTTGATAAATATTATTCTTTCTTACTTGTAAAATTTCTTTTACACTATAACCATTCATTATCTCTGGCAAGAATCCATATGTAGTTCCAACTATAAGCGTATTGGTTTCCATTTCATTTGATTTTAAGTAATCAAACATATCTTTTAAATTGTAAACTAATTCATAATTAAAAAGTTTTAATTTTGTATTTTTATCAAATATTCTTTTTTTAAAATCATCGATAATTTCGTCTTGTTTTGGATAATTTTTGAAAATACTATTAAAATTAGAAATATTAATAATTATTAAAAAAATAAAGATTAAACCTACTAATTTATCATCGAGCTTCTTTTTTTTTAAAAAAACAACAAAAATTACAAAACCTAAAATGCAAAATGGTAAAGCATAATCAGCAGGATATTTTGCCAAACCCCATAAACTTTTATCAATTGAAAAATATGTTAAAATACTAAATATAAAATAAAGTAAAAAAATAATTCTTGTAAAACTCTTATTACCTTTAAAAATAAATGGCAAAGGAAGTAACACATACCACCAAATAGGTATATTTATAAATACTGTATTCCATATTATGTTTAATTTGACAGCTTCGAGAATTTTTTCAATTAGATTTAAATCATCATTTATTTCAAAAGAGGGCGTGCCAAATATCAAATTATTTATTAAAAAAGGTAAAAATAATAAAATTGGAAAAAAAAGTAAAATTTCTTTTTTGATATTTTCTAAATTTATTTTTTTTTTTTTAATTTTAAAAAATTCATAAACATAAAAAATTAATAAAGGTATAAGCGTAATAAACACAGTTATTCTAAATAATGTTGCAATTGAAATCAAAGTTACAATTTTTACATAATCAATTTCCTTTGAAAAATAAATTTCGAGCAAAATTATTGTAAAAAATAACGATGACCAAATTGAAGATTCTGTCCACGTGCTCATTGATAATAACAATGGTATGGTAAAAATAGTTATTGTTCCTAGATAAGATACAGCATACGAAAATCTTTTAAATAAAATATTAAATATATAAAGTTGCATTAGTGTAAACCCAAGAAGATAAGATATGTTAGATGTAAAATCTGAAATACCAAAAATTGAAATCGTAAAAAATGTAAATATATGATCCAGGGGAGGATGCATTCCAAGGTCTTTTAAAAAAAGCCTAAAAAAAATTGTTAGAAATAAAAATAATAATAGTACCTTAATATCACTAATATATTTAAGTAAAAAAATAGTAATTAATAAAAAGATTAATAGAGAAAAATTAACTAAATTTACTAAACTCTTAAACTTATAATCATTAAAAAATTCATAATTAAAATTTTCAAAAATTGTATACAAGCCATAAATTGAAAGTCTAGATGAACGAATAGTGTGAGCTAACTCATCACCAAATAATGATAAATTTAAAAAATCCCAATTTATTATTATTAAAATTATAAAAAAAGTAAAAAAATTAAAAAAATTGTAATAATAAATATTTATTTGTTTAGTATAAATTTTTGAATAATTTTTGATTAAAAAATAAAAAAAACAAAGATTAATTATTGTAATTAAGGTAAATAATAAATTATTAAATTTAGATATTACCCCAAAAAAACCGTAAGAAAAAAAAATTAAAAAAAAAACTACTACTGCCCAATTTATATTTATTTCAATTTTTTTATCTAAAAAAAAATTTTTAAGTTTATTTAAACTATTCATACTAATTTATACTCGTAAATTTAATCTTAAATAAACATTTTAAAGTGACAAGTATCAGTTTTATTTTTGTTAATATTGATCCTCCTTCACCTCCACCTTTGGTTTCTCCGTACTTTCTACTTTTAAATACAACATTTATTTTTTTTACTCTATAATTAGATTTTACATTGAAATAATATGTAAATAGATCAAAAGATAAGTCATCAGGTGCAAATTTTTTTAAATATTTTTGATAAAATTGTCTTGAAACAATATTGGGCTGAGCATTAATATCTTTTAAATTATAACCTAGAATTACATAAGTAAATAATTCCATTGCTTTAGTTTGAAAAGATTGTTTTAAAGATCTTTCTTGTCTTTTACCTTTTACAAATATTTTTTTATCTTTTTTTAAATTAATTACTTTTATTGCCTTTAAAATATCGATTGGATCAGTTTGCATATCTGAATGTGTCCATCCAATATACTTTCCTTTAGATTTTTTAAGCCCATGTTTAATGCCATAACCATAACCAATATTCTTTTTTATTTTAAAATATTTTATTCTTTTATCTTTCTTATTTAAATTTTTTTTAAAAACTATCTCTGAATTATCATTTGATCCATTGTTAACCAAAATGAATTCTAAATTTTTTGACTTTTTATAAATCTTTTTTATTCTTTTGATAACTAAAGGAATATTCTTTTCCTCATTAAAAAAAGGAATGATTAATGAATAATCAATCATTATTTACTAAAACTTTTAAATACTTAAAATTATTTTTTCTTATTTTTTTTAGATATAACTTTTTTAGATAATCAGGGAGACTTTTCAAATTTATTATGTGTGATATATAATCACTAGGTCTCAAACCTTTTTTCATCAATTTTATTACATCACTCCAATCATCTTGATGAAAATTTTTAAAATTTGAATTCCAAATTCCTAATATTTTTAACTCCTTTCTTAAAATATTATTTATAGATTGTTTATCAAAAGTGACTTCCGAACCAATATTTCCCATTAAAGATACAACCCCATGATTTTTAGAAAATTTGAGTATCTGATTTAAAACTTTTTTATTTCCAGTAGTATCGATTATGTAATCAAATTTATTTATGAAATTTTTAATTGTTTTTTTATTATAAAGATGTTTTTTAATATTTTTTGAGGACAAATTTAATTTATGTCTATTTCGATCAGTTAAAGAAATGTCTGAATTTTTAAATTTTATCTCAATTATTTTTGTAATTAACAATCCAATAAAACCTGATCCTACTACTAAAATTTTTTTTTTTCCTGGATTGAGATCAAATGTTTTATTAACTGTATTTAATGCTACCGCAGACGGTTCCATAGCAAATGAGTCATTAAAACTAAAAGAATTAGGAAGTTTAACTACATTCCATGGATTTACATCAATAAATTCTGCAAAACCTCCGTCCTGTCTTGAACCATAATAACTATAAGACTTACAAACATTAAATTTTTTCAATTTACAATATTCACATTTTTGACATGGTATCATTGGAAAAATTGAAACTTTTTGATTTTTTTTAAATTTACTTGAATTACTTTTGAAAATAGTACCTGAAATTTCATGACCCATGACTAGAGGATAATTATATGCTCCATTATTAAAAGCTCTTGGAACATCAGATGCGCAAACACCTACTGCTTTAATCTTTACTCTTACTTTATTTTTTTTAAGATTAGTCAGAGGTCTTGAGCTGTATATCAGTTTTTTATTACCTAATAAATTTACAATTTTATTTACTTGTTTCATTTATTTTCAAACATCGTTTTCCAATACTCATAAACTTTAAGTTCAAAAGGATCATTTAAAGTTATCCACTGATCTATTTCAAATATTTTAAATTTCATTTTTTTATTTAACAATAGATTTATATTATTACCAACGTAATACTCATTATTTAACAAATTTTTGACTTTTACCGCTTTTTCAAAATTATTGAAAAAATATTTAGCTTTTTTAAACCAAAAAGAACCTATTAACATTTGATCATTATAAGGTTTATTTGATATTGTTTTTTTTTCTACAACTTTTTTTACAAAATTATTTTTGTCAACTTTACAGTATCCAAAATTTTCGAATGATTTTACAATAATATCATTTAGTTTATAAGTCCAAATAACCCCATCGACATCTTTTTTTTGGATCAATTTTTTAAATTTTTTTTCATCAAATATTGTTAAATAATCACACGATGAAATTAATAAAGGCTCATTCTGTTTTATTAATTCTTTTGCTAAATAACAACTTGCAGCTGGACCCTGAGTAATTTTATTAACTGTTATAATCTTAGACTGATAGTCTATTTCATTTATCATTTTACTAATTCTATTATTAAGATTGTCCTTATTATTTATAACAAAATTCCAATTTTTAGTTTTAGGGAATGTCATACAAGTATTTATAAGCATTGGTTTTTTGTTTATCTCTATCAAAGGTTTTGTAACTCTGTAGCCATACTCTTTAAATCTTTTACCTTCCCCTGACATTGGGATTAAATTTGCTCCAGGAAAAATAAATTGATTTGAAAGGTAGATATTTTGTTCAAAATATCTTTTCCAGTATAAATAGATTCTAAAATCTAAAGGAGTTCCCAAGCAAATAAATTTTTCAACTTCGAAAATATTTAATTTTAAATTTGATTTTTTCATCAAATTAAAAATTAAACTAACATAAGCTTCTCTTTTAGTTTTTTTTAATAATTTTTTAGCAAAAAATTTAAATATCTTAAGTGATTTAAAATAATATATTCCACACGATGCGTATTCTTTGGTTGGATTTTTTGTGTAGGATTTCTTTTCCTGAATTGAGATAAAATTATTTTTTTTACTTGATTTAACATAAGCATAAAGAGTGCCTGTAAAGGAACTTGGATGGAAGTCTTTGAATACTGGAATTGATCCATCGATAGTATAAATATTTCTTAAAAATCTTTGATAATCCCATTTTACAAAAAAATCACAGTAGGAAATAAT
>MDTE01104531.1_pt1 | contig 10273 bp, 9 predicted proteins | sample 811231 | NCBI WGS metagenome assembly MDTE01 (sample SAMN05326651, study PRJNA326480) | marine metagenome | isolation source: seawater | place: Indian Ocean: Red Sea | collected 2010 | reverse complement strand
ACAGATAAGTTTGGTAGATATTTATATTTAAGTAGAAATGATATTCCTTCTTCTTTTAGAGGGAATATGAAGTTAAAAAAACAAATTGGTGTTTTTATATATCCTAAAAAAATTCTAAGTGAGATTGTAGCAATCTCTCCAAGTGAAATTGAAATTTCAGAAAGCATTGAACTTTTACGTGCAATTGAAAATGGGTATGTGGTTAATAGCATTGAATTTAAAAACAAGCTTATTTCAGTTGATACTGAAAATGATTTAAAAAAAGCAACTGAATTAATGGAAGAAGATCTTCTATATAAAAAGGGGTATTGAAATTATTATTTTTAAAATTCACATTAAAAATATTATTTTCAGCAAATATTAGAAATGGTGTATTTTTAAACATGAAAATTTCAGTAATTACTAGTTACACAAACCCTGAAGACAGATGTGACCCTTGGAAAGAAGCTCTTGCCTGTTATGAAAGTTTTTCTGATGAAATTATAAATGTTGGTACTAACTGGGAATACGAGTTTAGCTGGACTTATTTTAATAAAATATTTCAAAACGGACTAGAACAAGCAAGTGGAGACTGGGTTTTTAGAATGGATGTTGATTACTTTTTTCATGAAAGTGATATTGATAGAATAAAAGTTGTTTTATCTGAGAATAGTCATGCCAAAGGTATTGTTTTTCCTCAAAGACAATTCTATACGCCTGATAGGTATTCAATTAAAACAAAAATTTGTCTTGCTATAAATAAAAAAGCGTTTCCAGATATAAAATTAAATGGTGGGACAGATATGTTTCTTCCTACATACAAGGGTGTGCTACTTAATTCTGAAAATTCATACTTTTGCAATATACCCTTATGGCAATATGATGGGGTGTTTCGCACAAAAGAAATAATTGCTGAAGATAGAGCACGTTTTGCGAGAGCCTGGGAAAGGTACTCTGGAACTTATTTTCCTCGTGGAGGTCCAGATCCTGAAAGTGCTTATGCAGCATGGCTTGAAGATGTTAGAAAGAAACACAGAAATCATATTTTTAAATCTAATATTAAGGACCACCCTGTCTACATAAGGAATAAGTTATCTAATTTAGAAAATAATCAATTTGGTTATGATATGTTTGGATACAAAAAAAACACAAAAAGAACCCCTGTAGATTATTTAAGAAACTATAAGTTAAAACTTTCTTTATAAACCTTGCTAATTCCATCAACATATTTTGAAAATGTTGTCGGGTTTTTGAAAAAATAATTTTCAATATCTAGATTTTTATCGTCCAAGTATTTATATTCAAGTATGATTTTTTCTGTTTGTTTATTTATGTTTACTAAACTTCTAGACTTTGTACTTTTATAGGATATATTTTTGTCAATAGTTACACGGACCGAATCAAAAAGATTTAAGTACTCCCTTTCATATGAAACATACAAAGTAGGATACATTGTCAATTTATTGTAGTTAATACTGCTAATTTGTTCTAAATTTTTATAATCTGTAATAGTTTTTTGCTTAAATTTTCCATTTGCTTTATTAGTTTTTATTTCTGAATAAATTTTTCCGTCTACAGCTTTTCTAAATCTATATTTAAATTTATCAACATCTAAATCATTTGACATTTTATAAATATCTAAACCCCATGTGTCTAAATAAAGTGAACTTATAAGTCTAGACTGGTGTAAGGTAACAAGATTTAATCCATTAAACTTTTTAAAGTTTTCAAGTTCACTTTCTGAAATTATGAATTTATATTCTTTCCTAGTTTCTAACATTTAATACTGACCCATCCTGAATAAAACTTTTGTTATATTCGTCACACTTGAAATTGTCTATATTTAAAACGCTCCCAGCAAATTCTTGTTTTTTTCTATAAGCTGCAACACAATATTGGACTTCAGTTGAATTTAATGTACCCAATTGAACCAAAGAACTATCTTTTACAGCGATACCTATATAAGAACTTTTAATATCGAAAACTAAACCAGATATCTCTGAGTTTTCTCCTATTGATATACCTTTATCATTACAGTTGCTTAAATTTGCATTGTCAATAGTGTAAGAACCACTTGAAAAATCAGCACAATCATTATCAGAATTTACAATATTTAAATTTTTTATGTTAATTTCTGAAAAATCTATGTCTAATCCGTCAAATTTGCTGTTAGAGATATTTATTTTATCTATGGATCCTGTTGAGCTAACAATATTGACAGCATCTTCACACTTCATGCCGTCAGAGCTAATCGAAACATTACTAAATTCTAAATTATAAAATGTTAAGCAACCTGTCAATAAATTACTATCTTGTCTAATTAAAGAGAAGTCTTGATTTGTTGATGTGGCTTGTATTTTCCAATCTGAAAATTTTTGAATTTCATTATTAATTGGTTTTATCAAAATTTTATCTTCAATTGAAAAAATTTTTATATTTATTTGATTATTTTCAATTTCTACATCTGGATTACCGAATTTAATTATTTCTATTAAGTTGCTGACAACTATTTTGTTTTTGGTACTTTTTGGTTTATTGTAATTTTTAAAGTCAGATGGTTGAATTCCAAATAAATAATGATTGTCTTTATCTAATATCTTTATAATATTTTCTAAATTGAATTCAACTTCAACTGTTTTGCATTCCTCAATATATTGATTGCATGTTTGAATTTCCCCAATATCGAAATCAAGAAAAACAAAAGTGATGTCATATTTTTCTGTTAAATTTAAATAGTTGTTACTAGTGTTTTCTAAAGACCTTTCTTTAATATTATAAATCTTATTTATATTTTTATTTATATCAACAATATGCTGGTTTAAATCAGTCTGATTAATTGAATAATTGTTTTCTCCAAGTTTTTTTACTAACAACTCAATATCTAATGTTTTAAATGAGTTAATCAATTCAAGAGCATATTCTTTTAGATTTTCAATATCTGAATAATCATCGCGTACAGTCAAATCCGGAGTTAATAGAAAGCTAGAATCCCCGTCGTAGTAGATTGGCAAAAAAGAGTTTGTTATTTTGTTAAAGTAAAAACTTCTGTTGTGGTTTGTTATTCCATGTTTTGCGCCGAGTGCGAAATTAATTAAATCAAAATTGTATAAATAAGCTTGGTTATCTCCTAAGTATTCATAATTTAATAAAGATTTTGGATTTGATGAATTTAATATTGATAAATTATATTTTCGAAGTGCTTCTGTCGCAATTTCTAGATTATCTAAGCTTTTATTTGCCCAAGAAGTATTTGTTAACTTACCAAAAAGAAGAACATATTTGTTATCGAAGGGGACGCCTTTGTCAAAATCCCAAAAAAACTCTTCATTGGTCTCTATAATTGCTGATTCTCTAAATTTTTGAAACTCAATAAGCTCTTTAACAATTTTTTCTTGAAAAATAAAAGTATCATTTGTTTTTCCATTAATATTAACCTCCACAAGACCCGTTCTGGGAGAAAGGTAGCCAATACTATCTAAAAGAGTTGCGAGGAAAACTTCATTCTGTCCATTCGCATAGCCCCTAGTGTTTTTTAAAAAAAGTTTAAATTTTGTAATTCCTAAAATATTTCCACTTGATAAAGATACATCCATTGAAGATAATGACTTGGATTCATTTATATGGTCTCTCCAATCTCCAGAAATTCTGATTTTTGCATCAAAAATACAATTAGCTTCAATCTCTTTAAAATTTACAATTACTTTGGCTTTAAATCGATCTTTATATTGATCTTGAATATTTGGTGAATCTGCAATGATAGCTTCGTACAAATTTTCATACCAATCTTGCTGGTTTTCAAACTTGATTTGAATAAATTCTATATCAGAAAAATTAGAATACTCTTTATTTTCATATGCGTTTAAACAGTATGGAGAAATTTCATCCTCAAACACAGAATTGTAAAAGTCTTGTTTTTCACCAATATTTGTCTGATTTGAGTTTTGATTGAATATAAAAATAAAAAAAAATACTATAAATAAGTAAAAAATAGTATCAAATTTTTTTAATTTATTTATCAATAGAATATGAAATAATCTTTAATTCATCTAAGTTTTCAACAAAATTAAATAAATTACTTTGATTATTAGATGATATTCTGTAAAGGTATTTCTCTTGGTTTTGTGAAAAATGTAATAAACCCTTTTGTAAATTACCTAACTCTAATTTATCATTTGATTCTATTGAAAGGATGTAGACATCCCCCTCCTCAAATAAGTTAAAAATCTTAGATTTAGAAACAAACTTTTCATAAATACTTAATAAAACTAGAACAAATGTCATAAAAAAAGTAAAGTTTAAAGTCAAGTTGGGGTTTACATTTGAAACGATGCCTACTGTGAGAAGTAGAAAGTAAGTTACTAATTCTATTGGGTTTTTTACAGGGGTTCTAAACCTTATAATTGACAAAGCGCCAACCATTCCTAACGACAGTGCAATGCTGCTCGAGATAACTGAAGTAATTAAATATCCAATTGCAGGTAATATAGCAAAATTTATTACCTGTGAATAGGTTTTCAACCAATTTTGTCTGTTTACGATTATCAATAATATTCTAAAGTAAGAGCCTATTACTGTACAAAACATGACCGCTTGAATTAAACTAATGTCAAATAAAAAATTAAATCCAAATAATCTGTATACCATTTAATAATCTTAATTCAATAAAATTGATTAAACTTAATATTAAATTAATTTTTTCTCATATCCAAAAAAATTAAAATCCTCTTCAAAAGCTTCTATTATTTGATTTGAAGTTCTTTTATCAAAATACTCATAATACGGTTTATGTTTTGATTTGTTAACGTGAGGTAAGTTTGTTTTAATATTTAACCTTTCTTGAACATAATTAAAATCACGATCAATATTTTCTAGTTTTCCAATAAAATCTACAATCAATTCATTATTTTCATCAATTACAAAACTTTTTTGGAGTTGAAAATCTTCATTTACTCTCCAGTCAATATATTCATTAAAATCAAGATTATTAATAATTTCGTGCTGAAAATGATTTTTCTGTTCTTTCATAAAGAAGTACATAGAGACTTGCCAATCAAAGGGGTTTCTAACGAATGTAAAAGTAAAGAAATTGTCGTAATCATGACCTAAAAAATCTTTATACTCTTTAGCATTAGTGTGTGTATCAAGCATTAAATAGTCAGGGTAAATTCTTTTCTTCTTAAGGGGTTTGGAATATATTTTGTTCCATAGTTTGTATTTAAATGGAACATTGTCTTGAAATTTATGCAATGCATTATTAATACTTTTACCCCCAGTTTTGTGGATATGAATAAAAATAAATTTTCTTTCTTTATAAATCATAAAAAAATAATAACCCTCGTAAAGAAAAAAACATTAAATATATTAATAATTTTCGAGAGCTTATAATTATCGTATGACCTATTCACCAATTATAATTTTTGGATTTGATAGACCAAGCCATTTAAAAAATATGGTGACTAGCTTGCTTAATAATAGTGAAAGCAAGGATTCTGAAGTTTTCTTTTTTATTGATGGACCAACTGAAAAAACTGATTTAAGACGTCATGAAGAGGTTGTTAAATTTGCAAATGAAAAATTCCCATTTAAAAGTCAAAATACGATTATTAGAGAAAAAAACCTTTCATGTAAAGTAAATATAATTTCAGGGATAACCGAAGTTTTGAACTCTCATGATTCAGTTATTGTTTTAGAAGATGATCTAATCCTTGGTAATTATTTTTTAGACTATATGAACAAATCGCTAAATTTCTATAAAGATAACAAAGAAGTTTGGCACATAAATGGTTATGCTCATCCACAATTATTTCGAAATAAGAAAAATGCATCATTAAGTGTTTTGTGTCAGCCTTGGGGTTGGGGCACATGGGATGATAGATGGAAAAATTTCACTGAAAATAAATATTATGAAAAAAATATTATTTCAACATTAGATGACTCCGAAAGAAAGAAATATAATTTTTATAACCTTGCTTCATATTGGGAAGCAGCCTTAAAGCTAGATCAAGTTAATAAAAATAGTATCTGGGATGCCTACTGGTACCAAACAGTATTTTTAAATAATGGATTAACTGTATTTCCTCAATTATCACATGTTCAGAATTCAGGTTTTGATGGCTCAGGTTTGCATTGTGGGATAAATAATGATTTTGATACCAAATTAAATGATACAAAAACTGAAACAATGCCCAAAAAAATTAAGGAGAGTAAACTGTACAGATTAAATGCATATTTGTTTTATAAAAAATATTATCTTAGAAGGTACTTTAATTATCATAAGAAAAAATTTGAGTCTTTTGATTCTTTTAAGAAATGGGTATTAAAAAAATTAAACTATAAATCTGTACTGTAATTTAAAAATTCAAAATCTTTTTTAAATGTATCTACAAGTAATTTTTGTGACTCCGAATCATAATACTCTCGATAATCTTTCCGATTAGATGAGCCTAAATGTTCAAGCTGTTTCATTTTTAAACCGTTTATATCACAAACTTTTTTTAGATCTTTTTCCAGTGACTCAAACTTGCCTATAAAATTCACCAAGTTCTGTTCTTTGTCGTCAAGAATAAAAAAAGTTTGGTGCTCAGGTTCTTCTGTACACCTCCACTTTATATAATCTTTAAAATTCATTGATAACATGAGTGAATGCTGTGGATGAGACTTTTTTTCTCTCATAAATTGATACAAAGATACTTGCCAATCAAAGGGGTTTCTAACGAATGTAAAAGTAAAGTAATCATCGAATTTATCACCTAGGTAATTTCTATAATCATCTGCACGTATATGTGAATGAAGTAATTCACCATTTCTTTCTATTTCTATAGATTGATGTGGTAAATATTTTTTTTTATATCCAAGATAACCAAATGTATTGTTATAAATTTTGTTTACTAACAAATTTTTGTCCTGATTCTCTATAAGAGAGTTTTTAATTGATTTTCCTGCGATTTTATAAATGTGAAGAAAAATAACTTTTTTTTGTTTATAAATCATATAGAAATAATACTTTAATTCTTAAATTACTTATTCCACGTGATATTATCAAAAAATGAATAACAAGAATTTAGATTTACTTGAAAATGAAAGTATCTCAATTATACGAGATACTTATTCCTCATCAGAAAACCCCGTGCTTCTATATTCTGTTGGCAAAGACTCTTCAGTTTTGACTCACTTGTTTAAAAAAGCATTTTACCCATTAAATGTACCTGTAAAATTACTGCATGTTGACACCACGTGGAAATTTAAAGAAATGATTAAATTTAGGGATGATTATGCATCAAAAAACAATTTAGATTTGATAGTTTATAAAAATGAAGAAGCAATAAAAAATAATATTACTCCTTTTAATAATTCAAATTACACAGACATTATGAAAACAGAGACTCTAAAGAAAGCATTGGATGAATATGGGTTTGATATGATATATGGTGGTGCTAGAAGGGACGAAGAAGCTAGTAGGTCAAAGGAGAGAGTTCTTTCTGTTAGAGACAAGTACCATTCATGGGATCCTAGAAATCAAAGAGTTGAGCCTTGGTTAATTTTTAACACAGAAAAAGTACTAGATCAAACTTTTAGAATTTTTCCTATTTCTAATTGGACTGAATTAAATGTTTGGGAGTACATAAAACAAGAATCCATTGATATCGTTCCTTTGTACTTTGCAAAAAATAGAAAGGTGATAGTTCGGGATGATGAAATCTACTTGTATGATGATAAAAGATTTGAGATTAAAAATACTGATAAAGTAAAGAAAATAAAAGTCAGATTTAGAACGCTCGGATGTTACCCACTAACTGCAGGCATTGAGAGTGATTCAGATAATATAGATAAAATTATACAAGAACTTAAAGACACTTCTTACTCTGAAAGATCTGGCAGAGCAATAGACAAAGATCGTTTAGGCAGTATGGAAATTAAGAAAAAAGAAGGTTATTTCTAATGTTAAAAATTATGACTTGTGGAAGTGTTGACGATGGTAAATCAACCTTGCTTGGCAGGATACTTTATGAAACAAATAATGTATACGTTGACAATAAAGATACCTTGGACTCAATGACTGAAATGTTTGGTACTCAAGAAAATGAATTGGAATATGCATTTTTATTAGATGGTTTAATTGATGAAAGAGAGCAGGGTATCACTATAGATATTGCATTTAAATATTTTAAAATTGAAGAAAATGATGCTATGTTTATTGATTCACCTGGCCATATTGAATTTACAAGAAATATGGCAAATGCTGCAACATTTGCAAATATTGCACTATTGATGATAGATGTAAAAAATGGTTTGACTTCCCAAACAGAAAAGCATTTAGAAATTGTCCATTCTTTCAATAACATTAAAAAAATAATTGTTTGCATTAATAAGATTGACTCGATTGATTACAAAGAAGAAAAAATTGAATCTGTAATAAAAGAAATAAACAATTTATGTTCTGAAAAAAAATATAATATTGATCACATAATTCCAATTTCAGGTCTTAAGGGTGATAATATTTTTTCAATTTCTAAAAATTATAATAAATATAATGGTTCCTCTCTTTATGATATTTTAAAATCTTACAATCAACTTGATGAGAACTTGCCTTTATTTGATTCTACTTTTTTACCTGTTTACTTTTCATCCAAGAGACAATCAGACTCGAGATATTTTGCAACTAAAACTGTTAATGGGAATCTTGATAAAAATAGTGCTATCAAGAATATTACAACTAATGAAGAGTCAAAAATTAAAAATATATATCACAACTTAAGCAATGTAGATTCCGTTAAAGTTAATCAAAACATAATGATTGAACTAGAGAGTGAAATAAGCGTATCGAAAGGAGATGTTTTTTCAACTAAAGAAGTTGATCATACAAAATTAACAAATGCAATTAATATAAATGCTTTTTGGATTAACAAAAATCAATTTTTAAATAAAAAAAGATTTATTATTAAATTTCCAATACAAAAGAGCTATGGTTTTTTTTCAAAAACTAATAAAAAAGATATCAAAATAAATGATTTTTTTAGTGGAACCCTGGAGCTAGAAAAAAAATTAGTATTGTCAGATAAAAATTCCATAGATGATTTTTCTAGATTTACAATAATTGAACCTGACTCTAAAGAAACTGTTGGTTTTGGTTATGTAAATTATCTCTTAGACAGAGGCTCACAAGTATTTCTTGAAAGTTTTTCTATAAATGAAAGTTCTAAAAATACAAAATGTATATGGTTTACAGGCCTACCTTCATCGGGAAAAACGACTTTGGCAAGGGAGCTTTCAAAAAAACTTTCGAGTTTAGGGATTAGTGCTTATGTTTTAGATGGTGATAATTTGCGGAGCTCAATAAATAAAGATCTTGGATTTAGTCAAGAAGACCGAATTGAAAACAATAGAAGAACTGCTCATATAGCAAAAATACTTCATCAAGCAGGTGTTTTTCCAATAGTTGCAACTATTTCACCGAATAAATCATCTAGAGATTTTGCAAAAAGTTTATTTGACGAAGGAGACTTCTTACAGATATATCTAGATACGCCTTTAGAAGTCTGCATAGATAGAGATGTTAAAAACTTATATAATAGTAAAACTAAGAAAGTAAAAAATATCACTGGTATTCATTCGAATTATGATATTCCTGAAAATCCAAATCTAAAAATTGATACCTCTAAGTATGATATTGAAAATTCAATTTCTAAAATCTTAAAGTTATTAAACATTGACTAAATTTATAAGTTATAAAAATTTTCTTTACTCAATTTATTTACTATTTTTTGTGAACTTATAGTGCATATAAGAAAAAATAAAAATTGTAAAATTAAGAGACTGAACCAATTATATTGTGATCCTGTTGGGTCAATATACCTAAAGTAAATTATTTTGTATGAACTAAAAATTATGAGAGGCATTAATAGAATTGTCAATATATCTAATAAAGCAGATACATGCATTGATGAAACTTTGACTTTTCTTCCAATATTCTTAAAATAATTTGAAATGGTAAAGACTATAAGTTTAATAAACAAAGTAAAGGCTTTTAATGAACTTTTTTCATCTCCATAGGTTATTTTATTTTTCATTTGAACAAATTTTAAATCGCTAAAAACAGAATGGTTGCTAAAGAAATTGCAAAGATAAAAAGGGTAACCATATCTATAAAATAGTTTTGGAATTTGAATTTTTTTTGCCGCTTTTTTTGAAAATAGAAATAAACCATTCAAAGGATCATTTATGCTCCAATTTCCTGTAGAAAATTTAATTAAAAAAGAAGCAAACGCATTTCCATAGTATCTAATTTTAGGTATTT
>MDTE01067318.1_pt1 | contig 10273 bp, 11 predicted proteins | sample 811231 | NCBI WGS metagenome assembly MDTE01 (sample SAMN05326651, study PRJNA326480) | marine metagenome | isolation source: seawater | place: Indian Ocean: Red Sea | collected 2010 | reverse complement strand
TTTTGTTATCCAATTCATAAAATTTTATTTTTAAGATTGTACACAACTTTATCTAACTTTGTGACAGGATTTTGTCTCATTCTGAGCGATTTAGTAATATTTTTACACAACATACTCCCTACAACTAGTCCATTAGCTGATTTTAAAGCCGAAATAGTCTTATCTGTAATACCAAATCCAATTACAAGATTCTTTTTTGGGTTGATTCTTTTTATTCTATTGTAGTTCTTTAAAATTTTGTTTGGAGATACTTTTAGCTTTCCCCCTGTTGTAGAAAGCATTGAGATATAATAAATCATATCGTGAGAACTTTTTATAATTTCTATCATTCTATCTTTAGGAGTAGTAGGCGACAAAAGCTGGATAAAGTTGATTGATTTCTTTTTACATTTGTCCGCAAAACTTTTATTTTCTGGATAAGGCAAGTCGACAATTATACATCCATCAACACCAGAAGATTTGCAATTATTTAAAAAATTGTTTTCACCTATTTGATATACAAGATTAAAATATCCCATTAAGATAAGTGGCTTTCTAGGATTTTTTTTTTTAAATTTTTTCACAATTTTGAAAACATCTTTCAGTTTAATCCCATTTCTCAGCGCACGATGAGTGCTACTTTGTATTTGTCCGCCATCTGCAATTGGAGTATTATGGGGAAAACCAAGTTCCAAAATATCTGCATGATTTGAAATCTTATCTAATATTTTTATCGAATTGCTAATAGTGTTATCACCGGCAACTGTATAAGTAATTAAAGCTGGTCGTTTCTCTTTCTTACATTTTTCAAAAGCTAAAGCAATTTTTGATTTCATCTTATATAAGAACCCAATTTTTGTTTTATAATGTCTTTATCTTTAAGACTATCTCCACAAGAATTTACAATTATCACGTCTGAAGATTTTAATTTTGGAGCCATTTTAACTGCTTCAGCAAAAGCATGAGAAGGCTCAAGCGAGGGAGATATATTTTCTAATTTAGAAACTAATTTATAAGCCTCAAGCGCCTCCTCGTCGCTAGCAGATGTATACCTTGCTCTCTTTGTGTCTTTAAGAAAACAATGTAATGGTGAAATACCTGGATAATCTAAACCAGCAGAAATTGACTCTGTTGTACCGATCTGGCCTTCCTTATCTTGAATAACATATTGCGCGGCTCCGTGTAGAATTCCAATTTTGGAACCATTGGTTAATGGAGCAGCATGTAATTTACTGTTACGCGGACCACCAGCTTCAATGCCGATAAATTCAGCGTCAGTGTCCATAAATTCATTCCAAAAACCCATTGCTGAACTGCCGCCACCCACACAATTTAAAAGTTTAATTTTTTTTGGAATTTTTCCAAATTCCTCTTTTACTTGCTCAATAAGTTCTCGAGAAATTTGTGCAGTACTCCAAGCACAAATCTTTATAAAAATATTTGGCCCGACAGTTGAGCCAACGCATAAATTTGTAGTATCATTATTTGCAACCCAATAACGCATACACTCACTAACAGCATCGACTAAAGTTTGACTTCCAGAGGTTACAGGGATAATTTTTGCTCCATTCTTTTTTATTGCTTCTACATTAGGCTTTTGTCTTTTAATATCTTTAGCTCCCATAAAAATCTTACATTTAAGTCCAAATTTTTTTGCAGCCATAGAAAGCATTTTTCCAGCATAACCAGCCCCAGTGTCTCCAATTATAAATTTCTTACCTGCTTTCTTTGCAATTAAACAATGTACCGTAGCATTATAAATTTTATGAGCACCTCCATTTGCTTCAGATACTACCTTAGCGTAAATTTGAGCACCACCGAGGTAATCTGTTAAGTTTTCTAGTTTTATAAATGGAGTTGGGGCTCCTACATAGTTTTTGAAATGATAATCTCTCTCTTTAATGAATTTCTTATCTTTTCTCAATTTTGAAAAAAGTTTAGTTAAGTCATCAATTGGTTTTTTTAGAGTTTCTGGAATATAATTTCCTCCAAATTTACCACCATACATATAATTTTTATCATGCTGGTCTATTAAAGGAATGCCCCTTCTAATTTTTAAGCTCATTTACTTTTTCAATAAATTTTTTTATCTTTTGATGGTCTTTGTATCCTAATTTTTTATCTAATTCCAAACTACTCGACAAATCACAAAAGGTTACTCCTAAATTTGCAATATTCACAATATTATCTTGAGAGATTGAGCCTGCAAGGGCATATCTCTCACCTCTTGGGAGTTTAGAAATCAGATATTTTGGAAATTCTATAGATTTTTCCATTCCTGGAGTATCGAATAAAATAATATTAGCGTCTTCATACTGCTTGTATTCATTTATATCAGACTCTTGACTAATTTTGATTGCTTTTATTACTTTTAAGCCCATTGATTTTATTTCTTTAACCCTGTCGTTAGTTTCTGATCCATGTAATTGGATGTAATCGAAATTTCCTAAAATTTCTTTTTTTATAAATTCGTTACTCGGGTTTACAGTGACCGCTACAAATAAAGATTCTTTTTTGTTAAAATATCTTAATTTTTTTATATCATCTAAATTTAAATTCCTTGGAGACTTTTTATAAAACACAAAACCCAAAAAATTTACTTTAAGATCAATGCAAAGCTGAACATCCCTGACCGGGTGTAAGCCACAAATTTTTACTTTCATTTTATCCTAGTTCTTTAATAAGTTTTTGAATGTTTTGTTTTATATTTCCATTAGTAAGACTTCTACCCATTACAAGGGCCGTCGCACCATATCGCAACGCTTGTTTGGGAGACATTGTTCGTTTTTGATCTCCTTTACTGTCACCTACTAATCTAATCCCTGGCGTAATAATTTCCTTTTTGAATACCTTTTTAACAATTTTGATTTCTTGGGGGCTGCATACGATTGCATCTAACCTAGCTTTGGCTGCTAGCTTTGCTTGATTAAGAACTATTTTTTTTACATTTTTATCAAATCCAATTTCTTTTAATGATTTATTGTCTAGTGAAGTAAGTATAGTAACACCGATTAACTTAGTCTTACCTGAAACTTTCTTAGCGGCTTTAATTGCTTTTAATCCTGAGCTTATGTGAATAGTAATATAATTAAATTTTAAATCTTTTACTGCTTTAATAGCAGAAGCACAAGTGTTAGGGATATCCGCGAGCTTATAATCTCCAAAAGTAACTTTATTTTTAATATTTGAAATAAATTTTCTTCCATTTCTAGTATTCAAAAATTCTAATCCAAATTTATAACCGAAATTTAATTTTGAGCTTTCAGTGACTTTAATTATTTCCCTAATCTTTTTAATATTTGTAGTATCACAAGCAATAAAAATATTAGTTTTTTTCATTATTAATTATTTTTTTAAGTTTTTTACTTGGTTTAAATCTTACCTTATTTTTTTTAGGAACATAAATCATTTCTCCTGTTTTAGGGTTTCTAGCAGAGTATTTTTCTTTAATTGTTTTTACAAAAATCGTACCAAAGCCTCTTAATTCAATATTTTTATTTTCAAGCAAAGCTTTTTCTAAGCTTTCACTAAAGATGTCTAAAATATTTTCTAATTCTTGATGGTTTAATGTGGGATTTTTTTCTCTTAATTTTTTAAGTATTTCTAGTCTCGACAATTACTTTTCTTTTTTTTCTTTTTTTCCAATTGCTTTTTCAAATATACCTTTGAGAGTAGCACCAGACTTTGTAGCACCTTCGCCAAATTTAGCGATTAAGGACTTTTCTTCATCAATCTGGGCGGCCTTTACACTCAATTTTATTTTTCTTATTTTTAAATCCAGTTCAGTAATTTTAGCATCCAAAGCATTACCTGGTGAGAATACTTCAGGTCTTGCATCCGCAGAGTCTTTTGCTAAATCTGCTTTTCTGATTGTCACAATTAACTTTTTATCTTTGTCGATCGAAACTTTCACACCAGTTTTTAAAACTTCATGAATTCTTGTGGTAATAATATCCCCAACTTTTTTTTTGTTGTTTTTAAACCAATCCATTGGATCTTTATCTAATGCTCTCTTAGAAAACTTTATTTTTTCATCTTTTACCTCAATAATTTTTACTGAAATTATGTCGTTCTTTTTGAATTTTTTAAGATCTTCAATGTTTTCGTCGTAAGAAATTTCTTTGTAATGTAGCATACCTGAAAGTTTCAAATCCACGACTTCACCGAAAATTGCTTTATCAGTTATATTTTTCACTTTAATTTTGATTTCTTCTCCAATTTTATCCTTTGCCTTTTCCCAAGGGTTTTCTAATGTAGCTTTATATGAAAGAGAAATTCTTTTTGAGTCCTTCTCTATATTTACAATTTTAAACTTAATTTCTTGTGAGACTGATAAAATTGAGCTCGGTTTTACATTCTTATTGGACCAGTCTAATTCTGAGTTATGTATTAAACCTTCAATTCCGTCTTCAATTTTAACGAAACAACCATAATCCATAATTTTTTGAACTGTTCCTTTATAAATTTCACCTATCTTGTATTTCTTTTCAATGTTTTCGTATGGATCTTCAGTAAGTGCCTTAATAGATGCTGACACTCGATTTGTTTTGTTATCAATTTTTGTAATTTTAACCTTTAATTTTTGTCCAATACTTACTAAATCGGACGGTTTTTTTACCCTACCATGGCTTAAATCAGATACGTGCAACAATGCATCGATACCATTTATATCTAAAAAAATTCCCCAGTCAGTAGTAGCTTTCACAATAGCATTGTCGACTATGTCTCCCTCTTTAATATTTTTTAAAGCTTCTGTTATCTCTGCATTTTTACTTTTCTCAAGCACTGCTCGTCTAGAAACACAAACGTTTCCCCTATTCTTGTCAATTTTAGTTGCTATTACTTTCACAGGAGTATTCATCAAGTGATCTATTCTTTTTAGTGGTCTGATATCAATTTGTGATGATGGCATAAAACACGGCAAACCCTCAACATTGGCTATAAATCCACCTTTAACTTTACCAGTGATGTAACCTGTCATTTCTTCTTGAGTTTCAAATACTTTTTCCATTTTTTTCCAAGCTTTCATTTTTCTTGCTTTATCTCTAGATACTATTATCTCACCCTTGAAACTCTCAATACGCTCTAAATAGACGTCAATTTTCGTACCTACTTTAATTTTTGATAGTTCGTCGTCATTTTTAAACTCTTCAATTGGTATCATAGCTTCTTGTTTTAATTTTAAATCACAGACTATGAAGTTTTTAGTAACCTCGGTTACTGTGGCTTTGATTATTTCGTTTTCTTTTATTTTTCTATCTTTGAAGTCTTGATCTAAGAGATTTTGAAATTCCTTATGGAGATTATTGCTTTTTTTTAACTCTTGTTCAGATGCCATATTTTAATTTAAAAGTCTTTCAACGTATTTGCTCATTTTTTTTAACATTGCTTGTTTAGTCAATTTTCCGGAATCGATTTCTATACTCTCTGGATGTCTAAGTAAAGGGGAGTTTTTACGTTTTGTGTCTAATAAATTTCTGATTTTAAGGGCTTTTTTTACATCTTTCTTTTTAATATTAGGGTTCTTTTTTTTTAGTTCTTTGTATCGTCTTAAAGCAGCTATATCTAAATTACATTTAAAAAAAAATTTTAAATCTGAATTTGGCAAAATTTTTGTAGATATATCGCGACCCTCAATACAACAGTTTTTATTTTTTTTTGAAAAATCTACCTGAAATTTTTTTAAAATTTTTCTTATTTCACTTTTTTTTGCTAGTATTGCACTATGTTCTGATATTAGAGGCGAGTGTAAATTAATTTTTTTCAATCTACTATATTTTAATTTTTTAAACTTTTTTTTAAGAAATAGCGATTGTTTTTTGGGTTTAAAATTCAATATAAGATAACTTGCATATCTATATAATAATCCCGATGATAAAAATTTTAATTTATACTTTCTTGATATTAGCTTTGCCCCTGTTGATTTTCCAGTTGCTGCTCCACCATCACAAGAAATTTGAATATTTTTTTTAATTTTTTTCAAATTTTGCTCCCAAATTTCCCATTATTTTTAAAAATGATGGTGAAGAAGTAAAAACAGTTTCAAAATTTTTTATTCTAGTTTTTGCTCCAATTAAGACACTCAAAACAAATGCTGACATACATATTCTATGGTCTCCCAAATTCTCAACAAAAATACCTTTATTTTTTATTGATGTTATTTTTTTTCCATAGATTTTAACTTCACCGTTTGAAGATCTGCTTTTTACACCTATCTGTTTTAAGATTTTTTGCATTTCTTTGATCCTATCACTCTCTTTATTTTTAAGATCATCTATTCCTTTAAAAACAGATACTCCCTCAGTTAAAGCCGCAATAATAAAAAGAATTGGATATTCATCGGTTGAATTTACATAATACCTTTTTGATGAATTTATCGGTTTAAGTTTACAACTCTTTACAATGAGATCGCCTCTCATCTCATTGTTTTTTTTTCTCATATTTTGAAATTTAATTTTAGCACCTCTTTTCTTTAAAAGTTGGTAAAAACCAATTCTAGTTTTATTTAAACAAATATTTTTGATCTTTAGATAAGATTTTTTATTTAATAATGTCAATGCAGTAAAAAATGCTGCTGATGAAGGGTCCCCAGGCACATCTATGTTTATTGGGTTGAGATTTTTTTTTCCAAAGATTAAAATTTTATTTTTTGCAAGTTTAATTGATTGACTATTTCCTCTAAGCATGTTTTCTGTATGATCTCGACTTTTCTTTTTGATAAATACTTGAGTATTTCCGTATGAGTTTAATCCAGCTAACATAACAGCACTTTTGAGTTGAGCAGATACACCTGTTTCGTAATTAATTCCAATAGGTAAATCAGTTGAAATAAGTTTTAATGGAAAATTATATTTTTTTTTTGGTAAAAATTCTGCACCAAACTCTGACATTAAATCTATTAGCTGCCGCATGTTCCTCTTATTAAGTGATTTATCTCCTTTAAGTTTTACCTTTATTCCTTTGGTTGTTGAGAGTATTCCTATCAACAATCTTGCTAAAGTTCCTGAATTTCCAAAGTTTAACTCAAAATTTTCTTTTCCGTAAAAAGATCCAAGTCCTTTACCATATATTTTATAATACCCTGTTTTTAATTTTACAATTTTTACACCCAGTTTTTTTAAGCATTTTATAGTCGATATTACGTCTTCAGACTCTAATACGTTCTTGGCGTAAGAAATATTTTGACATATTGAACCAATCAAGAAACTTCGGATTGAAATAGACTTATCAGTATCAACTTTGATAGTTTTTGAAAATGGTGGAATTTTTTTGTTTACAGATAAATTAAATCTTTTTACCGACATTAATTTTATGAAAATTGAGAACCAAAATATTGCTCAATCGCTTTTGTTGATTTTAGCAATTCTCTCGATGTACCCTCGGCTATAACTGTGTGTTCTCCTAAGACGTAACTTCGATCAGTTATATCAAAGAGATTTTTTACATTATGGTCAGTAACTAAAATCGCAGTTCCACTAGATTGTATTTTTAAAATATACTTTTGTATGTCTTGTATAACTAGCGGGTCTAGTGCCGCCAGAGGTTCGTCGAGTAAAACAATTTTTGGTTTTTTGATCATTACTCTAGCCATCATCAGCCTTCGTATCTCTCCTCCCGATAAAACTGAAGCATTTAAAGATCTAAGATGCTGTAAATTAAATTCATCTAAAAGTTTTTCTGTAATAGCCTTTTGGTAATCTGATCCTTTAATGGAGATTTGGGCGACACCCATGATATTGTCGTACACAGACATATTAAATACACTTCTTTGTTGCGGAAGATAACCTAAACCCTCTTTTGATCTCAAGTGTATTGGAATTTGTTCAATTGATTTATTATTCAAAAAAATTTTCCCACCCTCAATATTTTGTTCCCCAATGCACATAGAAAATAATGTTGTTTTTCCACAACCATTTGGACCTAATACACCAACGCATTCACCTGGGTAAACTTTTAAAGAGAGCTTTTTTAATATTGGTCGTCCATCAAAAGATTTACTTACATCTTTAACCTCAAAAATTGGTTTATCTTTTTTAAATTTTAAAATTCTAAATCCTTTTTTCATTTTAAATTTATATTAGCATTAATCTTTCCGTCATTGAATGATGCAATATCTAAAGTTTGTTTTTTTATATCAAATAAAAGCTTATCAGCAACCATTGTACCTCTAAAATCTTTAACTTTCACGTCTTCAGTGATAGTCAAATATCCATTAGAATTTGAAAAATCTGCTCTTTGCGCATAAAGTTCACTGCCCTCATATAATGCCTTTATATTTCTATTAAATATCATATCAAGAGTTCTATTATTATAAGTTCCTTCTTCAGACCAAACTTTTAGTATTGTATCGTCCTTAAAATAAAATATAGCTTCAACATTTTTCATTTTAATTCTTTCCTGATTTAATTTATCTGTTATGGCTTCTTTTGATTTAAGAACATATCTGTTTCCTGCGAGATCTAACCCAGTATACTCTATATCAAAGAAAACATCTCCTTCTTGATTTGAAAGTTGTTTTTCTATTTTTTCTTGAGTTTCAATATTAATAAATTGTTCACTAGGAAATTTCTCTTTGTTAATATAAGTAAAAAAAATAATTAGTAGACCAGAAATCAGTAAAATAAATTGCGTGATTCTTAATTTCTTTTTTCTTTCAATCATTTAATACCGCTTTTAAGTAAATTATGAATATGAATTATTCCTTTAAGTCTTTTATTTTGTTTTTTAATATCTTTATCTGAAACAACTAGAAGACTTGTTATTTTTTTTTCATTCATAATTGCTAGAGCTTTAGATGCAGTCATGAACTCGCTTACCACAAGTGGTTTTTTAGTCATTATCTTGATTAAGCTCTTATTATTTTTATATTCTTTGATTTCTCGTCTTAAGTCACCATCTGTTACAATTCCATTTATGAAACTATTTTTCGTTATAATTACTATACCTAATTGTTTTTTATTCATAACTTTTAAAGCTTCATTAAAACTTTTTTTATAATTTATCACCGGCATCTTTTTTCCACTGATCATTATGTCATTTGCAAGCAGAAGCGAATTTCCAATATTTCCCCCGGGATGAAAAACTTTAAATTTCTCTTTTGAAAAATTTTTTTTGTGCATTACGGTTGTTGCCAAACAGTCACCAAAAAGAAGTGTGATTGAAGTGCTTGTAGTAGGGACCATTCCAGTTAAATCTGACTCTTTTACTTTTGGTAGAATTATTTTTATATCACTTGCTTTTAATAGTAAGCTATCTGGTTTTGAGGCGACACCTATAATTTTAATTCTGTACCTATTAGCATATTTAAGCATATTGTTTAATTCAGAAGTATTACCTGAATACGAAAAAATAATTAATACATCTCTTTTTTCTATTTGCCCCATATCACCGTGTAATGCTTGAGCAGGGTCGCAAAAAAAACTTGGAATCCCCACACTTGAAAAAGTAGCAGAAATTTTTCTTGCTATTAATCCAGATTTACCAATACCTGCAAATATTACTTTACCTTTGCAATTTAAGATAGTTTCCACAGCGCTTGCAAAAGAGTTATTAAAAACTTTTTTTATTTTTTTCAATTCATTTATTTGAATTGAGGCTGATTTTTTTGCTAAAGAAATGTAATTTTTTTTTTTCATTAATGTTGAAAAATATCCTCTTTAAAACCTTTTTGATCTAACTCTACTCTTGTGTCTAGGAAGTCTAAACATTTATTAAACATTTCAATTCTTTTTTCTCTAATAAGCATCTTTTCGAGTTCTTTTTTTATCTTATGTAAATATATTACGTCATTTGCTGCATATTCTAATTGTTTGTCTGATAAATCATCAATGTCCTTATTCCAGTCACTGCTACCCTGTCTTTTGTCTATAGACTTATTACAAAACTCTTGCACTAAATTTTTTAGTCCATGAGCGTCTGTGTAAGTTCTGACAATTTTAGAGGCTATTTTAGTATCAAAAATATTATAAATTTTACATTTTAGAAAATACTCTAGTGCACTTTTATCAAATCTTAAAAAATGTCCAATTTTTAAAATTTTATCATTCTCTAAAACAGAGACTAAATTTGGTGCATTATAATTTTTTTTATTTGGCTGAATAATGAATACATTTCCTTTTTCATCACAGATTTGTATTAAGCTTAGCTTATCTCTTTCAGGTATTTGAAGCCCAGTTGCTTCAGTATCTATGGCAATACTATTTTTAAATGAATCAGCAATTTCAGAAGTTATGTCCTCTTTAATCTTAATAATTTTCATATATAAGTTTAAATACCATGAAAAATCAAATTTGCA
>MDTE01030003.1_pt1 | contig 10273 bp, 6 predicted proteins | sample 811231 | NCBI WGS metagenome assembly MDTE01 (sample SAMN05326651, study PRJNA326480) | marine metagenome | isolation source: seawater | place: Indian Ocean: Red Sea | collected 2010 | reverse complement strand
GAAAGAAGGATGAAGCGTAAGCAGCAAAGAGAAATTGCTGAGATAACGGAGAAGTTGATTGCTAATCCCCCTCCTGCTCCTGGGGCGTTACCACAACTACCTGCTATTGATGCTGTGGTAGACTTACCGCCTCTTCCAGCTATCCCTCCAATCAGCGAGGGTGGTCTGCCACCATTAGGTGATTTACCACCGCCTATCTCTGGAATTCCTACTCCTCAAAGAGAAGTTAGTTGCACAGAATGTTCCGCAAAGTTCACTGTTAAGGATATGATGCTAAGAAAGGTAAAATGCCCTATTTGTTCATCAGTAGTTAATCTGTAGGTATAGATATGTGTGGAATTTTCGCTTACATGGGCACAAAGATGGCGATGCCAATTTTAGTCGAAGGATTGAGGAGGTTGGAGTATAGAGGCTATGATTCCGCTGGAATTGCTATCAAGAATGAGTCGTTTACAGTATTCAAAAAAGTTGGAAAGGTTGCAGAACTACAATCTATCCTTCCTGCTGAAAAAGAAGGTACAGTAGGTATTGCTCACACTAGATGGGCAACCCATGGTGGAGTTTCAGATGAAAATGCTCATCCACATGCTTCTGTTTCTGGCGATGTGATAATTGTCCATAACGGAATTATTGAGAACTCAAGAACACTTAGAAAATTATTGGAACGAAAAGGAATTCAACTTAGCAGTGAAACGGACTCAGAAACAATTGCTCATATTCTTGACTACGAATTGAAGAGAGATAACGATCCAACAAATGCGATGCACAGGACATTGTCTAAATTACACGGTACCTGGGGAATTTGTGCTCTCTTCCTGAACCATGAAGTGATGGTCTGTGCCCGAAATGGTTCGCCATTGATTATTGGTAAAGGAGAAGATGAAATGTTCATTTCCAGCGACCCACATGCCTTAACAACTCATACCCAAAGTGTTGTATTTTTAGAAGACGGTGATATTGCAACTATTACCAGTGATTCTATTTCCATGAGTTCTACATCTGGTGACAATAGAGAAGCAAGTATAACTGTTTTAGAAGATGAATGGGGGGAAGCAGAGTTAGGTGATTTCCCTCATTTTATGTTAAAAGAAATTTTTGAACAACCCGACGCTCTTCGGCATTGCATTAATGGCAGATTAGACCGAGTAAGAGGAAATGGAAGATTGGGTGGTTTGAAATTATCACCATTAGAATTATCTAAACTTCCCCATGTAAGGCTGCTAGGTTGTGGAACTGCAATGCATGCGGCAGAAATCGGTCAAATATTGATTGAATCTTTGGCTAGAGTTCCTGCAGTAGCTCATATTTCTAGTGAATTTCGGACAAATGATCCTGTCATTGATCCTCTAGCACTTCACTTTGCAGTATCTCAGTCTGGGGAAACCGCCGATACTCTTTCGGCAGTAAAAGAAATTCAACTCAAAGGTGGCCAAGTTCACGGAATTGTAAATGTTGTAGGTTCAACAATTGCTAGACAATGCGGACAGGGCGTGTATATTCACTCAGGTCCAGAACAAGCGGTTGCTTCGACTAAAGCATTCTCGAATATGGTTGCAGCATTATCGATGTTTGCGCTTCAGGTAGGGCGTTCAAGATCCATCAGCAAAGAAAGGGGACAAAATTTAATCCAAAGTTTACAGCAAGTTCCCCATTTAATCGAAGAGTATCTCGAAAATCAGGGTCCAATAATGGATGCTGTAAATGCGGTCAAGAATGCAAAAAGTGTCTTATTCTTAGGGCGAGGCATTTCTGCTCCTGTAGCTAAAGAAGGAGCCCTAAAACTGATGGAAGTTGCGTATATACCATGCTTAGCATATCCCGCTGGTGAAATGAAGCATGGCCCTATTGCACTGTTAGAAGAAGGAAGCCCAGTTATTTTCATCGCTCCAAATGACCATGTTAAACAAAAAACAGTTTCAGCAATACATGAGTGTAGAGCAAGAGGTGCTAAGATTATTTTGATTCACGAAAAGGGTGATGATATTTCTGAAGAAGGTGACATAAATATTGCAATTCCAAAAATTCATTCTGACTTGTCTCCTATTCTTACAGTAGTTCCTCTGCAACTAATCGCTTATCATGCAGCACTCGAATTAGGTTGTGATGTTGATAGGCCTAGAAACTTAGCAAAGTCTGTTACGGTAGAGTGATTACAGAGTTGTAAATCGTTGCTCTTCGGGTTTCCATGTGAATGGCTTGTATCCCAGCATGTGATTTGTGTGACGCATTTTAATAATGCTCAATTTTCTTTTGACCTCATCTCCATTTCGATCCATAACTAAATGAACAACTCCGTCTGAAAGGTAATCTTCAATTCCATATTCACCAAACTGCTTGTGATCTTCTCCAGTCATTTCACAAATAAAGAATGAAGTTAGTTCCAGTCTTCTAACTGCCTCAAATAATCTAAAGATTTCATCTCTCGGATTTTCCATTTTTGTCAGTGTGAAGAAGGCCCCTAAAGAGTCAAAAACCAATAATTCAAAACCAATCGATTGACGATAGGAGGTTAATTGCTTAATCAATTGTCCCATCCAATCCACTCTGTTGCTCATTCCTTGCTCATCAAGTTGAACTCTTAAGTCGACTAAATCAATAATAGCAATTCTATTTCGAACTCTAGGGTCATCAACATTCATCCCCATATTGCTCATATGTGCTCTAAGAGAATCCTTGCCCTGTTCAAGTGTAACATAAATTCCACTGGTTTCTCCGTATAATACTGCATTGTACAACATTGAGAATGTCAAACTTGATTTCATTGCTCCTGAAGCACCGGCAACTAAGCAGATATGGCCCTGAGGAATTCCACCTTGCATATTTTCGTCCAAGCCTTCAATGTGGGTAGGTATTCTTTGGATGTCACTCATGCTGCCACCAAACATTCCAAAACAATCTATCACTTGAATATGTCTAAATTTTTTTATTTCTGAATTTGCCAAAAGAAACATAATGACCACTGTATGGCATATCATGGTGAGAGTTTGGCTAGCATCCGGTTCTAGTCGTCGCCAAAAGATGCTTGAAGATATTTTTCCAAATCTAGTCTGTCAAGCTTTAGAAGGAGTTGATGAAACTGCTGAACATGGAGAAGTTTCCCAACAAGTTCTAGAAATTGCCAAGAAAAAATCGGAGGCTATTGTACAAAATATTGATTTTGATTTAATTATAGTTAGTGATACAATGTTATCAGACCCAGATACTGACAATGTTTCAATTGGTAAACCAACCGATGAGGTTGATGCCGCAATGATGTTACACAGACTATCAGGCAGAAGACACAGAGTTTGGAGTTCGACTGGAATATACTTTTCAGGCCACTGGAAATTTTTTACAGACTGCGCTATTGTCGAAATTAAACAATTATCAGATGAAGAATTGGTGGAACTAGTTCTAAGTAAATCATGGGAAGGAAAGGCCGGCGGGTACGATTTAGCAGGCGATATGTCAAAGTATGCAAAATTAGTTGATGGTGATGAATCAACTGTACTAGGCATTGCAGGTAGTGCTATGGAATTACTTAATGAATTAGCAAATAATTCATGAAATATATTTTTCATAAGACATCGGAATACGATGCCAAGTATCCATTGAGAATAGTAGATCTCTGATGATTAAGATAAAGATATAAATTATCATTGAAGCTAAGGCAAAACTTCTCATAAAAAAGTAAAGTAAGTCTGATTGATCTCCTATCAAATCGATTCTAAAACCTATCAAAAACAGTGAAAGTATTCCTATTGAATTAACCACGAGAATGAACCAGAGTGCTGGACGGTTATGGATTGATTTATGCAGATGGTCTTGGTGAAGAAAAATTCCACTTCCCCAGGTTGAAAGAACCGCACAAGAAAAAATGAAGGTCACATAAGTTATGTTGGTAAACTTAGCCGAGTCAAAGTCTGGAATAAGTGCCACTACTCCAGTAACTAAGAAAAACCATTGCGCAGTTCCTATCAAACGAGAATGAGGTTTTTGTAGTGCTCCGAATGCATTTTTAATTGTCTTAAGTGGTCTTGTAGATAGGAAACCCCATAGAAGCGGTGCAGCTAGAGAATAACAGAAAATAGTTTCACTGATATCACCTCTTGCATGCCACATTGATGCGAAAGAGTGGAAAATAGACAAACCAAGATAAATTCCTATGACAGGTCTAAAACTACCAAATTTGACAATTTCCCAACCTAGCCTTCTGTTGAAATGTGATAGTATTAGAGTTAGAGAAATAGTTCCCATCAAAACCAAAACATTGATTCCTAATCCAAATTCGAGAATTCCAGGGTGTTTTCTAAATACCCAACAAGCAAGAATTATTAGAGATGAAAAAGGTATTAGCAGCGAAGGTACAAGTGCTATATTTCCACAATTGATATTCTCAAGTTTTGAATTTCTGTGAAGTTTCCAGCTCGGCCATGCGATAGTGAAAACCCCCCAGCATAGCAAAACCATTCCTATAGTTGACATTTCAAATAACAGTTCCAAATCGTTAGAAAATATTCCAGCAACTATTAGAAACTGGCCTATCATGTTTATCCACAAGAAATGGGTGGAATGAGTTTGATTATAAGCATCTAAATTATGTGTAATTGGGAATAAGTCAAAACTAATTCCAATAATCATAGACATCATCCATCCTAATGAAATTAAAGCGGTTAATATGAAAGCAATTTCAACCCTAAATTTATCTTGACGAAATGAGTAATCTGATTCAGAATATGATAACCATGATACAGCTAATAAGAATACAAGAACCATGATTGCTGAAGACATGAAATGAGAGATATAATTGCCAGTCATCTTCGAGAAAATCTCTTTTCCACGATTGTCCGCCACAAACTGCGTAAGAGATACAGTTTTTAAGAAAGTAGCCAACAATTGATTACATTAAAGGGTTCAAACCAAGATGGTTATTGCCTCTGTCGACAACTACATCACAACCTGGAATCATCAGCAATTTATCTTCAGAATCCAGTGCAAAGACTTCTACGCCAATTTCTTCACACATCATCTTCAATTCCCTCCTACATGCATTTTGATGTGCATCCATATGGACTAAGCTTCTAAGGTCGACAATAACAGTATCCCCAGTAGAGATTCTCTTACCTATTCCGCGAGTTGGAATACGTTTCATTTCATCAGGGGCAACATATCTTAGAGCACGAGATGGGAAGGAACGTCTAGTAGATTGGTGAATTCCTAAATCATGAAATGGTTCTCCATCTGCAGAAATCGGACCTTTCCATCCCGGAGGCACAGGAACCAGGTTTAGATTGGAATCAACCTGAGGTGTCTCCATTTTTGGTAAATCAGATTGAACTTCAGGTCCCTCATTAGTAGGCTCTTCTTCAATAGGAATTAATGTCTGCTGACTAGCATCTTCTTGCGCCTTGGCCATTTTGGCTTTGTTTGAATTTGCCCTTGATTTTCTATCATTATTATTTGGCCCTTCAGGGTTAGGCAGTCCAAAAAATTGCCACAGATTAGCCATAACTTATCACGTCATAAATCCAAATCATCGAGTAAATCAGTTAGATTCGAACCACCAGTGGCTGGTCTAGTATCTGTAATTGTTGGTTGAACAGGAGCCGGAGATGCATTTTGTGCGGCAAGATATTGAGCGCCGTAGTGCTGCCATTGTTCCATAGTCCAGCCCTGTGGAAGTCCAGTTGCTGGTATTGGAGGTACAGGTGCAGATTCTGGTTGTACTGAAACTGGTTGTTCTACAACAGGTTGGGCAGGTGCAGGGTTATATGCGGCATATGGATCTTGAGCAGCGGGTTGGGCTGGTGCTGGATTATACGCAGCATATGGATCTTGTGTAGCGGATTGTGCAGGTGCAGGGTTGTATGCAGAATATGGGTCTTGTACTGTTTGCTCTTGGCTAAATGATCCATATTCGGTTTGTTGATATGTTTGAGCAGGAATCGGTTGGCTGAACTGACTATTTTCGGTTCCTATGCCTAAATTCAAATCGGAGTATTTGTCTTCAGTAGAACCAGAGTTCCTGGTAAACAATAGGAATACTGCGAGTCCACCAACAACTAGCAATAGAATGCCAATGACTAGAGTTCCAACTCCGCCTACACTATCGGTAATAGATTCCAAGAAATTCTCCGATGGCTTCTTTGCAACGTTCAGTTCGATTGTTGTTGATCTAGATTCACCATCATCATCAGTTACAGTCAATGTTACAATCCACTTTCCTGCAGGTAAGTCATCCATGAAAAATTCAGGACTACAAGAAGGAGCGCAGTCATTATCTCCAGTGAATTCGCCATCTAGATTAGAGTCGATATGGTCACTATCCCAAACATAAATCAAACTCAGTTTATCACTTGCAGAATCATTGGAATTTATTCCAGAGAGAGTTAGGTTATCTCCTTCGGTTAGTGCTAGAACGTCTGTTTCATTGGTTATTACTGCTACTGGAGGCTTATTTCTAATAGTAATATTGAATGATGTGAAATCACTGTCCCCATCGTCATCAATAACGATTGCATGAATTTGTTTCTTACCTTCAAACTCCCAAGATTTGTTTAATTGAATACCCTCTTGATCACAATCATTAGTCATGTTACTATCACTGTTGGAGTCAAGGTCTGGATCTAAATCCCAACATACTGTCAAAGAATCTACATCAGAGGGCGTATCAGATATTTCTGCTGAAATTGTAAAAACACGGTCCTCTTCAATCGACAGTTGGTCTCCAATATCTACTATTGTTGGTGCAACATTCAAAATATTTACAATTCCAAACCTAACCTCGGATTGTGAATTATCATCATCTCTTGCAACCACTGAGATGTTGTGTATACCGGATGTTGACCATGAAACTGCAGCGGTTGAAGAAGGTCCAAAGGTTGCAATAGAAGAGCCATAACTTTCACCGTCTTGGACGAAATTCGCATTTTCTGAAGAATTCCATTCGATGATCAAGTTATCCTTGTCAAGCGGTGTATCATCGGCCACAACTCGAAGCAATGTCATTTGGTCTTCATATAAATTCCAGTAACCCATAGAGTCTGTGGATTGATTTTGCCCTCCATACCATAATTCAGGTTGTGTTATAGTCGGCGCTACATTTAGCACCTCAATATTTGTTGAGACAGTAGTTGTATCTCCGTCGTCATCCTCTGCAACTGCAATTATCTCCATTGTTCCTTCTTGGTTGGCAAGGAATGTACAGGTTGGCTGAGTTGTGCCTTCTTGACAGTTAAGACCTGGCCAGGTAATTGTAACCTGCTGGCCAGAAGGAGAGATGGAGTCAATGTCTCCACTATCAGTCGCATCAGCAGTCACGAATTGATCAACACCAATGCTGGTTATTGGGTTGGCCAAACTATCGATAATTGTGAGGTTCATATACGGGGCGCGATTTAAAACTTCTGCTGTTATATCAAGTGTAGCTGTATCTAGTTCATCATCAGTTACGATTAGTGTGATGCTCCAAATCCCTCCATCGCTCCAGTTAAATTCTGTCCAGCAATCTTCTGAATCAATATTGTCAATCAGTCCTGGTTTCTTTTCAATTGCGAAACGACATTCAACCTCTCCACCATCAATATCAAAACTTGTGCTAGCATTCAATGTTACATTTTCGAAAGTATATACTCCGTCAGAAACTGATATTTGTGCTGTTGGGACTCTTCCAACAAAAATTTCAACGTTGGCAAAATTATTACTTCTGTTTCCATCTTCAGTAACTGTTTCATCGGGATCAACTGAAATGTACATATTTTGAATTCCAATTGAAGCACTTGGAGGTACTGTCCAATTTACAACAACTCTTGCTTCTCCATAAGACGGAATTGGAGGTACAGATTCTCTGATAGGTGTTCCATCTGGAGTGGTAACTTCAATTTCTGTACTTGGCGAACTCAGTAAACCACGGTTCTGAGTGGGTATTGAAAAAGATAGAAGATCTCCGGGCAGAGCATTATAACCTATTGACTTAGTCAAAATTTGAGAATCGCCATCGCGAACTCTCGTAACAATTATTGCATCTGCTTGGGCAATTAAATCAACTGCAGTTAATGATAAATCGATAACAATCGTCGCCGCACCAATGATTTCAGTAGCAGGGTCCCATACAATTAGTCCATTACTGGAATAATCATCACTAGCATTAGTAGTATCGCGCACATTGGAAGAATTCAAAGTCTCAGTTGCTTGTCCGTTAGAATCTGTGGTTGGATTAAGTAATGTTCCAGCCATTTCATATCGCAACTGTAGGTTAGTGTTTGTCTGAGGATCATTTTGCTGACCTCCATAATCAATAGTAATAGCTTGTTCAGCATTGGGTAATGTAGCAATATTTTGCAGTCCAATTTCAATTTCTAAATCACGATTTCCAGGATCTGATGTAGGGCTATCTCCACTTGATTGTGCAGGTTCATACCGCTTTAGCAACCAATCGATAGTGAATCCAGCAGCATTGCTTACTCGCATCCATGAATTATATCTTACTGCAGGGCAATACCAGTTGAAACCTTGACTAACTCCTGTTGCATTCCATTCATTGACTTTGTATGAATCATCACATCCAGAATACTGGATATTTACTCCATCTTCTGTCGGGACACCATTTGAGGTAATTTGCCAACTATTGTTTTCATATCCTGCTGTATCAAATTCAGACGGATCAAAGTAGTCTGAATCGCCAGTCACAACGGTACTTGCAATGAATCCCATGTACCATTGATCGCCAGTACGTAATGGGAAATCATACTTTTCTTTTGCAGGAGAATAGGAAGTATCAAATGAAATTGTAGCGATATCTTGTGTCAAAAATCCGATGTTGAATGGTGCGAAAGAAACATCTAAGGTAAATTCGCTATTTATGACAGCTAAATCCCGAACACGAATCAAGTCTTCTCCACTATATCCGATATTCAATCTTCCTGAAACTCCTTCAAGAGTCGCACCACTATTACCAGAAGTGAAATCACCACTTACATCCATTCTGTAGGCAAGAGTTTGAACACCATCAATATTAATGAATAAAATATCAACTATTTCGTAGGTAGTATCCCCAGTAAGTGTATTTAGAGATGCTGAAACATTTGCTTGTTGGATTAGTTGTTGTACATCAAATAGGGTTTCGTATGTGTACTTGTCACCTATTCGCCAGTTTGGTACATCGGGCCATCCATTTAATGTTCCACTACTCTGAATATTTGTTTCATTTAGAACCACCTCATCGGTTTCCATCATTGCCATCCAAGGAGTAGACAAAAGTAATGAAATTAGAATTAAAGCCAAACTGCGTTGTTTAAGCATGGCTCTGCGATGAAGTTCTCCTACTTGATAGACACGCATTGTTGTAATTGTAAGTTATTGGCTCTTCAACCATTCATGACCGTAATATTGCCATTGCTCCATCGTCCAGCCATCCGGCAATCCGGAGTCAGGAAGAGGAGGGCCTTTCAGTAGTTCTTCAATAGAAATATCTCCAGTATTTTGGGTGTTTGGAGCAATTTCCATTGCTTGGTCAAATACGAACCCTGGAGGAGGTGAAGCAGGCTTTCTCTTTTGGGCTTTTTCTAATTGCTCTTCGCTTCCAAATTCATCATCAAAACCATCTCTTTGCCAATTTTTACTTTCATTTGAGGAATTCCTTCGTTTTGCAACAATTACTAGTAATAGAATTATGATTATGATTAGTGCTACCTGTGCCAGTGGATTTGCATCTTCGCCAGCAAGTAGCGCGCTAACTTGTTCCAATGCATTTCGATTAGGTGGTGCAACATTAATTGTTAACTCGGCCATACCTGGATTTTCTGGATCCTCATCATAAGCCATGGCCTTAACAGTAATTTTCCCGTCTTGTCTAAAAGTATGTTCAACTCTGCTTCCAATTAAATCGGCATCATTATCCTTGATGCCATCGCCGTTACTATCCTCAGTTACATCTAAGTCCCATGCTATATTCAAAGTATCAATATCATTTAAGGAATCAATTGTGCCTCTTGCATCGAGAATACATCCCTCATAAGCAACACATGAGGTTTGTTTAAGTCTGACTATGGGTGGAATATTGATGACCTCAATTGTCAATACTTCACTCGTAGTTGCTCCATCATCATCAGTTACATGATAAACTATTTTGTGTGAGCCACTTCTATTCCATGAATAGGTAAATTCATCACCAACTATGTCGCAGTCGTCACTTGCACCTCCAATGTTGTCGCTATCTATTCCAGGGTCTACATCCCAACATTTGACCAAAGTCGGAATATCACTAATTGTATCAGTAGAATTACCTACGATGGTT
>MDTE01004525.1_pt1 | contig 10273 bp, 8 predicted proteins | sample 811231 | NCBI WGS metagenome assembly MDTE01 (sample SAMN05326651, study PRJNA326480) | marine metagenome | isolation source: seawater | place: Indian Ocean: Red Sea | collected 2010 | reverse complement strand
CATCATGGCAAAATCCCGCAGGCTCATTGGCACAGTTCTTCTTCTCCTCTTAATGCCACTATTCTTGCCTGTTGTATCGGCGGATGGTATGCCACAGCAACCTCAAATAAACACGTTATGGCTTGCTAATGAATTTGGTGAAAATAACCATGCTTATCGAGTTACTTTTGCTGATGGAGAATCGTATCAAGCCGTGATAGATGTTGAACATGAAAGGGCAGGAGAAGATTTAGATGTTGAGATTCTTCAATCGTGGGATCTAGTTGATGGATTTAGAATATTAGATATTCAACTTAACACTAGTTTAGATTGGAATGATATTATCACGGTATCAGTTTCAATAACCCATTATGCTGAACAAGAATTAGATGAGCCTATGGTCGTAGAACGTGAATTTGAGGTTGGAACTTGGAATCAACCTATGGATGATCATGAAATAATGCTCGAAACAACATGGTTACTCGATCAAATATACAACACCTCTGAAGGGCCTCAAGGATTCAACCTGAATTTTACTGGTCAAGGCTGGCAACAGAGAATTGGTGATACTATCGAATCATGGGAACTCGGTAATGGTAGTATTTCATTTCTTGAATCAACAGATTTAGGTAGCAATAATTTGTCACTTGATTTAGAATCGATTTGGAAGAACGAAACCATACAGAGTGGAATTTTAACTTCACAAGTGTTTGAAGCGGTTGGCTCTGGAGTATTGCATATTATTTCTATGGAAGATGATGTAAATACATCAATAATTGTAGAAGTAACAAATGCCGAATTGAATCGTTCGATCATCAATCAAGTAATTTCAGAGCGACTAAAAATTGATGCTAATGGAGTATTAAACATAAGTTCTCAAGAAAGTGAAAACTCATCCTTTGCAGTTAATGGTGACATCGGTGTTTTTTATCTCGAAACTTGGGATGAAAATGGAGTAAGGAGATTCTATGACCAAAGGTTTGAGGCTATTGCAGATATGATAATTATTGATGATGGTTCAAGACTTGACATAGATGTAAACACTTTGAATTCTGGAGAAACATGGAATGATGGTGTAAGAACTAGTCAGATTGAGGAGGTTGTAGGTTCTGGGACATTCGGTTTTTCAGAGAGCGATAATGAATCCTCGGTAAATGTAAATGGTACAATTTATCAGTTTCATACCAAGTCAGAACAAGGAATAACTTTAGTTGATGATATTCATATTGATGGGGTGATTACTGGAGATGTTCAAGGCGATTTTGGAGTTGTTAGAGGCATAGAATTGACAGGAATGCAGGCTAATGCTACAGGAATTGAATTCCCAGTTAATGTAATTCATGAAGAATCTTGGTTCAATTTAACTGGTATAAATGGTGGCAATTTTTTCGATGGAGCAGGAATCGGGGCGACACACAATCAAACTTGGGATTATCAGGTAATTTACTCAGATTGGGAGAATCGAACGGTACGTCTAGTGTGGGAGGAATCGGGGGCAGATTCCTCAAGTGGTGAAGAATTCCCAGAAAGAAGTCCAATTGAAAAGGAACCAGAACCACCTGAAGTTGAGGAAGCACTTGGTAATTTAACCGTTAGTAGAGAGACTGGTTTGATGCCTATACCGATGCATCCAGGAGATAAGATTAGATTGGATGGTCAAGAAGGACTGACACTTGTTGTAACAGCAGAATCAGTGACGAATGATCCAAGGGATGGTCATAATTTCCATGTCGTATCTTGGTCTGGCGTCTATGAAGGGAGTGAATCTGGTACTGCAACAGGAGCGATAATTGATGAGGGCCCATTGAAGGGTTTGATTTCGAGTGTTTCGAGAGTATTAGCTATACCATTTGGTGAAGAAGGAAACCTTGCGAACTTTACAGAAACTCAATTATTGACTAGGGTAATATCACCTGCAGTTGTTACGGCTGAAGAGAATTCTGCACCTATAATTTCTGGGCTTTACTTACTCGAGGGATTAGTAGTTTCAGAGGGCGGTAGTGTTGCAACCCTAGTTGCCGAAGTAAGTGATGTAGATTGGAATCTTGAACAGGTAACCGTTGACTTGACCCCTATCGGTGGTTCAATAGTTGTAATGAATGATAGAGGGATTGATGGCGACGCTGCTATTGGCGATGACAAATACTCAACATTGATTGTAGTACCTGGTTTAGAAGTCGGTGACTTCACATTGGCTATCGAAGCACAAGATTCGTTTGACAGCATTACTTCATCTACGGGACAGATAACAGTTGTCAATCAAGCACCGAGGCTCACAAGTGCCGAGATTTTACCCAATCAAGGCCCTAGAGGTACTAACATGGTTGTCAATGTTGAAGCCTATGATGGACATGGTGTATCCGAAATCAGTATAGATTTACAAGAATATGGTGGTGGATTGTTTGAGTTGGTGGAAAACTCGGGAATTTGGACAACCATGTTGATAGTGCCCGAGGGCATGTCGCCAGGAAAACAAACATTGGAATTTGTAACTGTTGACGGATTAGGAAAAGTAGGTCTAACAACTGTTTGGCTCAACGGGCAAAGAAGTACTTCACATCCATATGGGCCACACTTTATCCCTGATAATGAAGCAATACCAATTGAGATCACAGTGGAAAATTCACCACCATTATTTAACATTCCAGGTCCAATAAAATATACTCGTCCAGAGTCTTCAACTACAGTTGTCTTTGAGGTTGAAATTTTAGATTCCGATGGAATAACTAATGCTAGAGCAAATCTAGGTGTCTTTGCGCCTTTGGGTGCTCAAACCGGATGGGTAGTTATGAATGATAATGGAATAAATGGTGATGCATTTCCAGGTGATGGGATTTATTCTGTTGAGCTATCTTTACGTACAAGTACGCCTATTGGAAATCATGAAATTTTAATTCAAGCAATTGATGGTTTTGATGTTGCAACGCCAATTACTCCTGTATCGATAATCGTAGAAGAAGAATCGAGTTTAGTCCCTAGTTTAGATAGTGATACATTATCGTCATCTGTTTTGATAGTGATTTTAATTGGATTCACTATGGTTGCAGGAATCTCAGTATTCTTTTTGATGCGTAAAGGGAAAGATAAGGAATACTTAGAAGATAGGTTTGGCTTTGAATAGGTCAATTTCCGATAACGGTTTATACCCCTGTTTGGTGGGAGGGCTACATAGCGAGCGTAGTGTAGTGGTTATCACCGGGCGTTGCCAACGCCTGAACCCGGGTTCGAGTCCCGGCGCTCGCACCAAATTGACTGATTTTGGTTAAGTAACATTTAACCGTAGAATGATTATGGCATAACAGGGTTAAGCATGACTGACAGACGAACAATATTCATCGGCAAGAAACCATTACACGCATATGTAAGAGCAGTTGTAATGGCTATGGAATTAGGCGACCGTAACCTCGAATTGGTGGCTCGCGGGGCTACTATTGGTAGAGCTGTTGACGTTGCAGAAGTCTGTCGCCGCAGAAATGGTATAATCGCACAGGGGCTACCTGAAGAAGTGGTCATAGGAGAAATCACTTGTGAAAGTGAAGTAATTCCTTCTGAGGATGGTAGAGACCGTACCGTCAGTGTTCTAAGGATTGAACTTGATGGCCATGGAAATCTTCCTGAAAGCGAAGAAGAGTAATTAATCAAGCAATGATATTCTTCGCTCAATTTCTTTTGCAGTTTGTTCAAAAATTTCAAACGATTGACCTACAGGATCATCCAGTTCCCAATCTTGGTCTATTTTGATTGCAGGGCATTGCACTCCACAACCCATTGAAATTACCAAATCAAATTCTTTAGGGTCGAATTGATCGAGGTTTTTCGGCTTCATCTCTGAAGTGTCAAAGCCTTTATTTTGCAGGATTGTTAATGCATGCAGCGAGACTTTCTTGGCAGGATGTGTTCCAGCAGAATGAGCGTCATGGCCATGTAATTTTGCAATTCCTTCAGCCATTTGCGAGCGGCAAGAATTGCCTACACAAACAAATAAAATCCGCATACATAGGACTCCTAATGGTGATATTTAGATTATTTCTATTAGAAACAGTCATTATTATGACTATGCTTTTGCTGGAGAAATTGACCCACAATGTTAGCTAAGTATCTTGCTGCAATCTATTTCTGTATTTTGTTTAGCATATTATTTGTCTTACACATAGTTTTTGCTGCTAATGATAATGACTTGATGTTTAGGAGTGTAGCCGTAATAATTAGTATAATGATATTTTTTTGTGGGCCAATCTGTGTTTGTTTTGAATCATCAAAGGATAGGTACAAGTTTTCATTTATGTTAGGGATGATATTATCTTCGTTTTTTTCAATCGGTCTTGGTTGGGCATACAATGATATGTCTATGGGCATTATAATGATTATTTTTCCAATATTATCGGTAATGATTCATTATATGATCAAACAAAGTCCTATTGGAGATACCTATGGGTTGAAGTAGGATTGTTATTTGGAAATTTCATGGCCGATTCACCGGTGACTACTCATGACCCAAAAGGTGCAGCGTCACCAGAAGGACCCTCTGCTCAGCAACAAAAACAGATGGAGAGCGCTTATGCCAATATGAAGCGTAAGATGGCAATGCAAGAAATAGGTAAGAAAATTAAGCATAAGATCATGGTTCTATCTGGTAAAGGTGGAGTTGGAAAGTCAACAGTTTCTACCGGCTTAGCACTTTCTTTGGCTCAGCAAGGTCATACAGTTGGAATACTTGATATCGATATCACTGGCCCTAATGTCCCTAAAATGATGGGTTTAGACGGTAAGCGATTACATGTCGAACAGGGTAGAATCCATCCTGCTCAAGGTCATTTAGGCGTTAAAGTAATCTCAATGGCATTTTTACTCGAGGATGAAGATACTCCGGTTGTTTGGCGTGGTCCAATCAAACTTGGGGCAATTCAACAATTCATTGGAGATGTTGAATGGGGTGAATTGGATTATTTGGTTATCGATTTCCCACCTGGAACATCTGATGAACCACTTACTGTAGCGCAATCCTTGCCTGACATTGATGGAATGGTGATTGTGACTACTCCACAAGATGTTGCATTACTTGATAGTAGGAAATCGATTACCTTTTCAGAATCACTTAAGGTACCGGTTTTAGGAGTAGTTGAAAACATGAGTGGATATACAATTTCTGGCATTACAACTCCAGAGTCTAACTTAGAAATTTCTGGCCCAGGCGGAAAGAGACACAAAGTCGTTTCAGATGATGAAGGGAAATTCAGTGTTACTTTGGATATTTTCAAGCAAGGCGGAGGAAAATCCACCGCTGATGAATTTGGCGTACCATTCCTTGGTGAGTTGCCATTTGACCCAGGATTTGTGCGCGGTGGTGATGACGGTGTACATCGAATTGTTAGTGATCCTGAAGGAGCATCTGCAATCGCCTTTGCCAAAGTTGTTGAAGCAATAAAAGCACAAATTGGGACTTCTAATGACCAGGGATTAGAGATTATTTGAGGCTACTAATATGGCTGACATTCCTGAATTAAAGCGACTAGAGCGTCGTGATACAGATTTGGAATTGACTTATGGAGATGGTTCAAAGTTTACTGTGACTTATGATGATTTGAGATATGCATGTCCATGTGCAAAATGTTCACCTCTAAGAAATGATGATGAATCAAGTAAATCACTTCGCAGAGAGGTTGAGGCTATGTCTGCTGAAAAGCCCAAAGTTCGAATCGTCGGGAAATATGCATTGGGTTTTGAGTGGTCTCAAGGGTGCTCAAGTGGAATATATCGATTTGAAAGAATTTGGGCTTTAGCTAATAATCAAGATCCAGATGATGGTAGGGCTTATGTTCACGGTGTTTGGTAGTTTTAGAAACCACATTTTTCGCCCTTAAGTAGGCGAGGGTTTGATGTATAATCGTATAAACGGAAATTTGGAGAGAACCGAGTATGCAAGGTGTGTATCTTACTTGGATGATAAGCGCCCTTGCCCTAGGAGTCCTCCTTTTGCCGGTTTTCAAACCAAAGTGGATGGAATTAAGATTATCTACATTCGTAGATTTTTTCCGTAGGTATTGGATTCATGTTCTTATTCTCTTTCTGATTTACAACGCTAAGGATGGCTTAGATGAAATTGATAGAATCTTGATGGCAAGTACAGGTCTTGATATGACTCCGTGGATTTATGCTATCGAAGGGGATTTAGTTTTACATGTTCAACAATTTTTTGAAGCGCAGTGGCTAACGGTGATGTTGACTCATTTTTATGTTGCAGGATTTATGTTCATATGTTATGTTTCAGTATTTTATTTTGCTTATTTTGATGACAGATGGATGGCAGACAGAGTTACTTTGACTATTGCATGGGTGTATATTCTGGCGGTACCATTTTATCTGTTTTTCAATGTTAGAGTTACCGGAGCATACATTCCCGAAATGGAAACTCTGGCCTATTCGCTAAATCCAGAAATTTCAGACTGGTTCCGTAGAATCGATCCATTCACTAATTGTATGCCATCATTACATATTGGGATTCCTTATGCAGTATGGCTATGTATCAAACGATTTGACCACGATGAAAGATGGGCATTATATCGAAAAATTGTCTTTATCTATGTTTTACTTACAGTTTTCACAATTATTTATTTGGGAATTCATTGGATTATTGATATCGCTGGTGGCATGATTGTAGCTTTCATAGCAGTTAATTTAGCCGAAAAAACATCCAAGCCAATTTGGAGTATTTTAGATGAAAGAACAATCAATGCGAGATTAGTTACAGTTTTTACAAATCCACGTAAAGCCTACAATATTGTCAGTGGTAAAGTGACCAGTGCAGCAAAAAACTTTGCTAATCCAACCTCACGTGAAACAGGAATCTTAGCAATAGTAGTTTTGATTATTGTAGGGTCTGTGATCACTTGGGATTTAACTCATCAATCATTACCTGCAAAAGGTGTTGAAGCACCAGAGGGGGCTGCAGGAGCAGATGGTTGGTTAGCAACAATCGATAATACAAGCGAAAATGGCCGGTTGCTAAAATTGTATGATTTATCCGATTTAGATAATGATGGTATCGAAGTAGTTCAACCAAATCTCACTTCGGATTCTTATTATCAGTTGACTGGTGATAAATTAGTGATGGCTAATAGCACAGTATTGTATGTAGTTGATATTACCAATCCGGATATAGTTTATTTCCAAAAGTCTATACAAAATGTTGACCAAGTAGAGTTGTGCAATATGGGTGAAGATTATGTTTTGATGACTTTATCTAGTGGAGAATTAACTGCTGAAAATCTGAATAGTGGAATAATTGATATTGGAATTTCGAATAGTAATGTCTCTTATATTAAGTGCCAAGGCAATGACTTTGCTTTCTTGGTTGAAAATCAGTCTGATAAAGTCTATATGAGTAATTTAGAATTAATCGGTTCACTAACTTATACTGTAAATGCTTCAGCTAATGAAGAGGATGAGCAAGTGTTAGAAGATTGGGGCTTCCCAGCAGATTTTGAAAACTCGACAATAATTGACTTAGTTTTTGATAGAACTCATTTATTGGTCAATGTGAACTTATCATCAGTCGATAGAATTGTGTTAATCGACCGCATCTCAGGAGAACAGAGATTGTTGGGAGATGGGAAATATTCATCATATGATCCATCAATTAGAGATGGTGTAGTTGCTTGGGTGATGAAAGATCATCTAAATCCTACAAGCCCAATCAAAGAATATTATGATGGAGAAATTTTGTACATGTACTTGTCTGATAATTTTACTCAAGTTTTAACTGCGGATGAAGTTGATCAATGGGGGCCAATTGTGCTAGAAGACCATCTCATTTATCTTGAGGAATCAGATGATGGAGTTGTGATAAAGGTTCATTCATGGACTCCGGAGTTGAAATCTTACTCTAATATTGTATTACAAATTGCTTCAATTATAGGGATAGTCATTGTCTTCATATATATAAATCAAAAGCAATCAGAGGCGAAATCAAAGATAAGTTTCGTGGAAGAGGAGTAATTTATTTCTTAATACTCAGCATTCTTTCTAATGCAAGAAGCGAACCTTCCTGAACATCTTTTGAAACAATAATTTGGTTAGGAATTTCTCCTTCAACTAGTTTTTCTAGTACATCCATTAGATATGCTGGATGAATCATGTACATAGTGGAGCAAGGGCAAATTTTGTCATCAAGACATTCTACATGTTTGTCAGGGTGTGATTCAGCTAGTCGAGCTACCATGTTTATTTCAGTACCAATCGCAACGTGACTACCACTAGGCAAATTTTCAACATAATTTTTGATGAATTGAGTAGAACCGTTTGCGTCGCTAACTTCAACAGTCTCTTTTGGACATTCAGGATGGACAACTACCAATCCATCTGGGTGTCTTTCTCTAAAATCAGCAACTTGTTCGACAGTAAATCTTTTGTGAACAGAGCAAAACCCATGCCACAAAATTATTTTTGCCCCTTGCAAATCTTTGTCTGAACCTATTTTTGGAACCCATGTAGGCATTACGCTTTCTTCAATTCCCATTGATAGACCAGTATTTCTACCAAGATGTTGGTCCGGGAAAAACAGTACTGCTCCTTCGGAGCCAGCCCTATCAAAGGCCCAATTGAGAACTCCAGTTGCATTAGATGAAGTACAAACTATACCGCCATGACGGCCGACAAAATCCTTCAAATCTGCGCTACTATTCATGTATGTTACAGGAATTAGATACGACTTACCATCATCAGGTTTTTCACCTGGAGAGGCACGATTTATAGGATCATTTAGTCCAGTTTCAGCAAGGATTTCAGTCCACGCACTCTCAACATCAGGGAGTGTGGCCATATCCGCCATCGAACATCCTGCTCTTAGATTTGGCAATATGACATACTGGTCATCATCGGTTAAAATATCAGCGGATTCTGCCATAAAATGTACGCCACAAAAGACAATAAATTCAGCATTAGAATCGGCAGCCATTTGGCTTAGCATGAATGAGTCTCCAATAAAATCAGCGTGCATGACAATACTATCTCGTTGATAGTGGTGTCCAAGAATCATTAGTCTCGAACCTAATTCTTGTTTTAATTCTGTTATTCGTTCAGCAATTGCTCGCTCCTCTGGAGACATGGAGGTATCCATGAAGTCAATAGAGCACATCGGCAATGTAATGGTCATTTGCCCTCAAACACACCGAGTAGTTGCTCCTTTTCAACAATTGTGATTCCGTGATGTAAATAAATGAGAGCAATGAGCCATTAACATGGCCTTCCAACCAAAAGCGAGACTTCACCTTGGAGCTGAAGCTGAAGTATGGTCTGGTACATGGATGGGAAGGCCCGCAGTCAGAAAACATCGACGTAGCCGGGCGTGGCGTCATCCCGATTTAGAGAAACGTCTCGGATATCGAAGAATGCTTAGTGAAGCAAGAATTTTGATTCGAATAAAAGGTGCTGGTTTACCAGTTCCAGCGGTATGGGATGTCGATTTAGAAAGCGGCCGTATTATCATGGAGAAAATGAATGGTAGGCCATTAATCGAAATGCTACGCGACGAAAAAGTTCCTCAAGATGAAATTCATAAAGCATTACATAATTCTGGATGTGCAGTTAGAATGCTTCACAGGATGGCAGTAACCCATGGAGATTTATCAACCAACAATATCTTGATCGATGAAGATTGTAATGCATTTTTAATTGACTTTGGTTTGTCTGCAGTTGAATATGAAGTGGAAAGATTTGGTATTGATTTGCATGTTATGGACGAGATATTAGGGGCATCTCACCCAAATATAGCCAATGGCATTGACATTTTCTTGGCAGGATATCAGCAATGTGATAATGACCAAGGTCCTTTAGAAGAACTCTCAGGGGGCATGCCACCAGTAGCCAAAGATGTTCTAAAGCGACTCGATGATGTCAGATCTAGGGTAAGATATCATGGCTAAATTAGCCAACTAACAATCTCATTTCTTCAACACTTTTCAGTTCAGAAAGGTAGATTTGTTCGATAGAGTCATACAAATCATCAGTTTGTTCGATTAATGGTAATAGCTCAGCATAAACTTCAGATGCTTTGATTTCAGTTTCCAGTGCATGGTTTAACATTTCCATGTAATCAGTTGTGTGAGTAATTTTGTATGGGTTTCTTTCAGTAACTGGAATTCCTCCCAATTGTACAATCCCCTTACGTACAATATCTGCATGGTCAATAGATTCTGTCATTTCAGTATTGAACATCGGTGAAAGTTGCAATCGATGAATACCTTTGATATTCGCAGCATAATGTGCATACATGTTTATCGCTCTTAATTCCCAACCT